>SESH01002694.1_pt1 | contig 70932 bp, 56 predicted proteins | sample 3171561 | NCBI WGS metagenome assembly SESH01 (sample SAMN10866947, study PRJNA518727) | freshwater metagenome | biome: subpolar coniferous forest; feature: holomictic lake; material: water; isolation source: holomictic Lake 442 2011 16.5 m and 2014 13 m | place: Canada: near Kenora, Ontario
GGAACTCCAGGATCTTGGCGTTCGGACCGCCGCTGCCCATGCGGCGGCCGAGCGTTTCGAAAAAAGTCCCCATGGCGTTCGGATCGTAACCGGCCGAGGCCATCACGTGGATGCCAACCCGGTCCGCCTCGTACTCGTTCTCGCGCGAGAAGTTCAGCTGCTGTTGCATCGCTGCGCTCTGGCCCGCCATCACGCCGGCCATGCCGACATTGGAGTTGCCCGACATCGCGCCGACCAGGATCGCCGCCAGCATCGCCGCGGTCGCGCCCAGGCTCGCTCGGCTTGCCTGCTGCACGCTGCGCGCGATATGCCGCTGGGTCACGTGCGAAACCTCGTGCGCGAGGACGCCGGCAAGTTCGCTTTCGCTGGTGGTGGCGAGGATCAGCCCTGAATGCACGCAGACGAAGCCGCCGGGCAACGCGAAGGCGTTGATGCTGTTGTCCTTGACCACCAGAAAGGTGAACTTGACCGTGCCTTCCTGCGCATGACTGGAAAGCCGACTGCCGATGCCCTGGATGTATTCGCCGATTTCGAGATCGTCCAGCACCTGGCCGCTGTCGCGCAGGCCCTTGATGATCATCGCGCCGAGCTTGTACTCGTCGCTGAGGGTGATCACCGCGTCGGCGGGCGTACCGATATCCGGCAGGTCCTGGCCGGGAAGGGGCGCGGCTAGTGCGGCGCCGGCCACAGCCACTGCCAGGCAGAGGCTGAGGGCGGTGCGGCGGAGTAGGGAGATGAGAAGTTGCATGCGTACCGGTCAGACCGCGACAGCGGTCCGAGGTTCAATCGGGCGATTTCAGAGGCTTTCGGACGCGAAGTCGGCCAGCCGCGAGCGCTCGCCACGGACCAGCGTCAGGTGGCCGGAGTGCTGCCAGCCGCGGAAGCGGTTGACGACGAAGGTGAGCCCGGAGCTCGTCTCGGTCAGGTACGGCGTGTCGATCTGCGCGATGTTGCCCAGGCACACGAGCTTGGTGCCGGGGCCTGCACGAGTGACCAATGCCTTCATCTGCTTCGGCGTCAGGTTCTGCGCTTCGTCAAGAATGATGTAGCGGTTGAGGAAGGTGCGGCCGCGCATGAAGTTCAGCGAGCGAATCTTGATGCGGCTGCGCAGTAGATCGTTGGTCGCGGCGCGCGCCCAGTTGCCGCCTTCCTGGGTCTGCGTGAGCACCTCGAGGTTATCCATCAGCGCGCCCATCCAGGGCTCCATCTTTTCTTCCTCGGTTCCCGGCAGGAAGCCGATGTCTTCGCCGAGCGGAATCGTCACGCGGGTCATGATGATTTCGCTGAAGCGGCGATTGTCGAGAGTCTGCGCGAGTCCCGCAGCGAGTGTCAGCAGCGTCTTGCCGGTGCCAGCGGGGCCGAGCACGGTGACGAAGTCGATCTCCGGATCCATCAGCAGGTTGAGCGCGAAGTTCTGCTCGCGGTTGCGGGCGGTGACGCCCCACACCGTGTGCCGCTCCGAGCGATAGTCATGCAGTAGTTCGAGGACGGCTTCGTCGCCCTTGATGCTGCGGACCATTGCCTCGACGCCGTTGGGGGAATCCTCGTAGACGAACAGGTTCGGGTGCCATTCACGCACTGCCGGGCCGCTCAGGCGATAGAACGTGCGCGCGTGGTCCTTCCACGACTGCATGTCCTTGCCATTGGCCTCCCAGAAGTCAGCTGCCAGTGCCTGCGTGCCGGTGTAGAGAAGATCCGCGTCCTCGATGGTCTGGTCGCTGAAGTAGTCCTCGGCGTGCACGCCGAGGATTGCGGCCTTGATGCGCAGGTTGATGTCCTTCGACACCAGCGTGACTTCGGTATCGGGGTGCGCGCGCTTGAGCGCCAGCGTCTGGCCGAGGATGGCGTTGTCGGCGCCGTGGCCGGGCAGCTCCGGCAGTGAGGTGTCGAGCATCTGCGTCTGGAAGTACAGCCGGCCGGAGGCGCGCTGCTTGCCGCCGTTGCCGTTAGTGATTGCGTTCGGCAACACCAGGCCGCGATCGATTTCAGTCTTGGTCGCGCCCTGCATCAGCTCGTCGAGGAAGCGGCTCACCTGGCGCACGTTGCGGGCAGCTTCCGACAGTCCCTTCTTGCCGGCATCGAGCTCCTCGAGCACGATCATCGGGATGTAGATGTCGTGTTCCTCGAAGCGAAAGATCGCCGTCGGGTCGTGCATCAGTACGTTCGTGTCGAGTACGAAGATGCAGCGGCGGCCGCGCGTGCTACGCGTCATCTTGGCCGGCCTACAGGTCGCGTGCTGCCGCTAGCACAGCGGTAGCGTGTCCATCGACTTTGACCTTGCGCCACTCGGCGCGCAGTACGCCCTTGTCGTCGAGGAGAAAGGTGCTGCGTTCGATGCCCATGTATTTCTTGCCGTACATGCTCTTTTCCTTGATGACGTCGAAGAGCTTGCACAGCTCTTGGTCCGTGTCGGCGAGCAGGTGGAACGGGAAGGCGTACTTGGCGCGGAACTTTTCATGCGAGGCGAGGCTGTCGGCCGAGACGCCGACGATGACGGTTTTTGCCTTCTTGAAGTCGGCGGCGTGGTCGCGGAACGCCTCGCTTTCCTTGGTGCAGCCGGAGGTGTTGTCGCGCGGGTAGAAGTAGACGACCAGCTGGGTGCCTAGATTGTCCTTCAGGCGCCAGGCGCCGGCAGTCGAGTCGACCTTGAAGTCAGGGATCTTCTTGCCGATCGCAGGTGCCGCCATGTGCGCTCCGGGTGAACGGTCAGTTCTTGACGGGTTCGAGTATTGCGTCGAGGTTCAGATGGTCGCAGAAGTCCATGAACTCCTCGCGCAGTACCCCGAGGTGGATCCGGCTGGGCACGTTGATCACCAGTCGCAGCGAGAACATCGGCGCGCCGGTGTGGGCGGCCGCATAGCTGTGGGTATCGAGTTCGGCGATGTCCACGCCGCGTGCGGAGAAAAACCCGGCGACGCTGGAGACGATGCCGGCCTGATCCAGGCAGACGATGTCTACCGAGTAGGGGAGCATGTCGCTGCGGATGGGGCGGGTCTCGGTGCGGCGCACCTGGACGGTCATTTCGCCCGCCTCGGCGATTTTCTTGATCTCGGACTCGATCTTGGCCAGCGAGTGCCAGTTGCCCGAGACCAGCAGGGCCATGACGAATTCGCTGCCAAGCGCAGACATCCGACTTTCGATGATGTTGCCGCCGCAGTCCGAGATGGCGCGGGTCAGGTCGTGCACCATTCCGGTGCGGTCGCTGCCAATGGCAGAGAGGGCGAGAAGCTGCTTCATCCGGGGGGTGGGTGCTCGGCGGGGGGTGATCGGGCACGGGATTCTACCCCGCCGGGAGCGCCGGGGGGAAACCGCTGTTGTGAGCGCGGCTTGCGCCCGCCGCCACCCGGTCAGTACCATCGCCCGCCCACGGTCCCCCGATACCCCCCTCCCCGAGAGCCCTTGAAATGTATAGCGGCAGCATAGTTGCCATCGTCACGCCGATGACCGACTCCGGCGAGGTCGACTTCGACGCATGGGATCGCTTGCTCGACTGGCATGTGGAGCAGGGAACCGACGGCCTGGTGGTTTGTGGCACCACCGGCGAGTCGCCGACCGTCAGCCTGGCGGAGGCGGTGGAGTTGACCCGCCGCGCGGTGGCGCGGATCGACGGCCGCATGCCGATCATTGCCGGCAGCGGTAGCAACGACACTGCCCTGAGCATCGAGCGCACCCGCGCGCTGGCCACCGCCGGCGCTGACGCCGTGCTCGTGGTCACGCCGTACTACAACAAGCCGACCCAGGACGGCCTGTTTCAGCACTTCACTGCGATCGCCGACGATTCGAGCGTTCCGGTCATCCTTTACAACGTTCCCGGGCGAACCGGCGTCGATCTGCTGCCGGAGACGGTCGAGCGGCTCGCCGCGCATCCGCGCATCGTCTCGTTGAAGGAGGCCACTGGCAGCCTCGCGCGACTCGCCGAGCTGCGCGCCCGCTGCGGTGCGGATCTCGAGATTCTCAGCGGCGATGATCCGACCGCTGTCGACGCGATGCTGGCGGGAGCGGTTGGCGTGATTTCGGTGACCGCCAACGTCGCTCCGCGGCTGATGCACGAGCTGTGTGAGGCTGCCCTTGAAGGGGATGAGCCGGCGGCCCGCGCAATCGACGCACGTCTGGCACCGCTGCATCGCGCGTTGTTCATCGAATCCAATCCGATCCCGGCCAAATGGGCCGTCCAGCAGCTGGGCCTAATCGGGCCCGGCATCCGTCTGCCGCTGACACCCTTGTCGGCGTCCTGTCATACACCGGTGCGCGATGCGATGCGTGCCGCGGGGGTCCCATGCGCCTGATTACTCTTGCCCTTCCGATCGCGCTGTGCCTTGTCGCGGTATCCGGCTGCCATCACAGCGCGGCGTATCTGCGTACGCACAGCGGCAGCAACTCCACAACAGGCAAGCCGTGCGTCGACCGCGCGGCTTATCTGGCGGCCAACACCGCGGCGCCATTGAAGACGCCTGAGGGCCTGGTAGCGCCAAATACCAAGAACTCGTTGAAGATCGGTGACGTGGCCGCGTCGGCACCGGCGCAGGCGCGTACCACGTCGCAGGGTTGCCTCGACAAGCCGCCGAGCTTCTTCGGTGAAAAGGCCAAGCTGCCGGTAACCCCGGGTGAAAAGCCGGTGCCAGTGGAGAAGCTGGCGCCGAAGATCGACTAAGTTTGATCGGCCGGTTTGCCTAGTCGCGCTCGCGCGGTTAGTCTTCCGGCCCGTGGAGAGGTGGCCGAGCGGTCGAAGGCGCTGGACTGGAATTTCAGTAATGCCTAACAAGGTATTCGTGGGTTCGAATCCCACCCTCTCCGCCATTTAGTCAGGGCGTTGCAATGACGCCCCAGAAAGCCCGCTGCAAGCGGGCTTTTTTGTGCCCGTACGAGGCGTGTGGGGTCCTAACTGGCCTCGCCGATACCCCGCCAGCCGACGCCATTCTGGTACTAAGTTGGTTCTACTAAGTTGCAGACCAGCGCAAACCAGCGCAAACGGTCGGCGGCGCCGAGTCGCTCTCGCCCGACTGTTCAGCTTAGGTCAGGCATGCCAACCCAGAAAACAGCTTTTGCACAGGATCTGAGGGCCAGTGGTATGCACATAAAAGCCACTGCACGGCCTTCCCGTTGACACAAAAAAAGCTCGTGGGTACATTTCTTCACCATAGTGGGAAGGTTTCCAAAAGGCATTCGGGTGGTTCTCCGCAAGGGCGGCACGTACCAGTCCCGGATGAGTCGAAAGAAAGCTTGGCGCCACACATAGCACTAGCGTGCTGGGCAGCTTGGCGACAGTTCTGGTGCTTGGTTGTCTCGCCAGCGCAACAGGCGCAATGGCGGCGACTCCCGGGCTGAACAGGTAGAGGGTGGGAACGTTTCAATCCGATGCGACGCGGCACGCCGCGGCGCACGCGACATTTAAAACTCGGCAGGGGGAAGAGCTCAATGAAGAAGTCCGTGAAGAGTGGTGGCCGCAACCCGTCGGCGCTGGCCCTGCGCCCGTTGGCGGCGGCGATCTCGGCGCTTTTGATTCCGGTCGGTGCATACGCGCAGCAGAGCACGGCGTCGGTTGACCCGAACAGCCTGCTTGAGGACGTGGTCGTCACGGGTATTCGCCATTCGATCGAGACCTCGGTCGCGGCGAAGCGCGTGAACGACTCGATCGTTGAAGTGATCTCCGCCGAAGATCTCGGCAAGCTCCCAGACACCAGCATCGCCGACTCGCTCGCGCGCCTGCCTGGCCTTACGGCGCAGCGCGTCAATGGTCGTGCCCAGGCCATCAACATCCGCGGCATGGCGCCCAAGTACGGCGTCACCCTGCTCAACGGCCGTGAACTGGTCAGCACCGGCGACAACCGGGGCGTCGAGTTCGACCAGTTCCCGTCGGAACTGATCGGCTCGGTGACCGTGTACAAGACCCCCGATGCGTCGCTCAGCTCGCAGGGCCTGTCGGGCACGATCAACCTGCAGACGATCCGTCCGCTCGATTTCAAGGAGTCGACCGGCAACTTCAATGCGCGCGCGTCGCGCAACTCGGCCGGTGCATTGGTGCCCGGTTCAAAGGACGAAGGCGGTCGCATCAGCGGCTCGTATGTAACGCAGTTCGCCGACCACACGATCGGTCTTGCGATCGCGGCGGCGCATCTCGACGAGCCGGGTCAGGAGAAGTACACCGGCGGTTGGTGGTGGACCGACATGCGCATCTGGGGCACGAACCCGATCCCCGGCCTTGACTACACCGGCCAGCCGGGTCCCGGTCTGGGCCTCAACACGCTCAACGGCTTCGAGATGGGCGTGATGTCCACCTCACAGGTCCGTGACAGCGCGATGGCGGTCATCGAGTTCAAGCCGAACGACTCGTACCATGGCACGATCGACCTGTACTACTCGCAGTTCAAGCAGCACGTGGACGGGCGCGAGTTCCAGGCCAATCTCTCGCCGCCCGACTGGAGCGGTATTCCGGGGCAGGGCACGTACTTCGGCAACACGACGGTCACGCCGTACGGCGATTCGACCTACGTCACCGGCGGCAACCTGCACAACGAGGACCCGCTGATCGTCTCGCGCGACAACAAGCGCAAGGACAACCTGTACTCGCTCGGCTTCAACAACGAGTTCCGCGGCGGCGGCTGGACGACGATCGTCGACCTCAGCATGTCGAAGGCGAAGCGCGACGAGGCGGTGTCGGAGCTGTACGCGTCGGCGGCACATCCGATCGACCTGCTCAACTTCAACGCGCCTTCCACCAACAACGGCTTTCTGAGCTACACGCCAGGCGTCAACCTCGCCGACCCGTCGATCGTAAAGCTGCGCGGCTTCAGTTCGTGGGGTCATACGAGCACCGGTCTTGCGCAGAGCGGCTCGCTCTCGCCAGTGCACATGACTGACGAGACGCGCGCGTTCCGCGTCCAGACCAAGCACGATCTCGACTTCAGCATTTTCAGCGTCGTCGAGGCGGGCCTGAACATCGCCCACCGCAAGAAGGAATATGCCTTTACGCAGGAGATCTACGCGCTCAACGATGCGACCCCGTGCCTCACCGAGAATGCATGGGCGTCCGATGTCTGCGCACCGTTCCCGTCAAACCTGATGCAGGCGCCGGTGAGCCTAGGCTTCGGCGGCGTGCCGCAGATGGTCAGCTTCAACGCCGCACAGGCGATGCAGTCGGGGATCTATTACCACGAGCCGGTTAACGTGAGTAATTCGCCGGGTCGCATCTGGGGCGTCGAAGAGACGGTCTCGACGGGGTTTGTGAAGCTCGGCCTGAAGTTCCAGGCTGGCATCCCCTGGCACGGCAACTTCGGCGCGCAGGTGGTTCGCACCAAGCAAAATTCCACCGGTATCGCGTGGGATCAGGGCGATACGACGTTCTCGGCGGCGGGTTCGCCGATCCCGATGTCGATCGGCACCAGCTATACGAACGTGCTGCCGAGCCTGAACCTCGTGGCGGAGATCACCCCGACCACGCTGCTGCGCATCGGTGCTGCCAAGGCGCTCGCCCGGCCGAACATGGAAGACATGCGCGCCGGCTTCTCCGCTTCGATCTCTGCGAAAGATCCGAACCAGACTAACGGCGGCCCCAACTGGGGCAAGTGGAGTGGCAGCGGCGGCAATCCGCTGCTGCGGCCGTGGTTGTCGAAGGACCTGGATATTTCGCTCGAGCACTACTTCAGCAAGCGCTCGTACGTTTCCGTGGCGGTCTACAAGAAGACACTGCTGAACTCGATCTACAAGCAGGACATCAACTTCGACTTCACCGGGTTCCCGAACGCGGCAGGCCGGGAGATCAACCCGTTGTTTGGCTACACCGGCATCCTCACCGCGCCGACCAATGGCCAGGGCGGTCAGGTGAAGGGCATGGAGCTCGCCACGGCGATCGACTTCGGCATGCTGTGGCATCCGCTCGACGGCTTCGGTGCGCAGCTGAGCTGGTCACGCGCCGAGAGCAACGTGGCGGGTCCCGCGATCGCCGATACGTCGGGCTCGCCCGACTGGAAGCGGCCGCTGGAGGGCATGTCGGGCCGGGTCTGGAGCACGGTGCTGTTCTACGAGAAGAACGGCTTCGAGGCGCGTATCGCGCAGCGCTACCGGTCGGACTTCATGGCGTCCGTCCGTGGCGTCTGGATCACGAACTCGATGTCCGCGATCCAGTCCGAGCGCATTACCGATGCGCAGGTGGCATACAACTTCGAGTCGGGGTCGATGAAGGGCCTGTCCCTGCTGCTGCAGGTCAACAACCTGAACGACACGCCGTACCGGACCGAGAGCAACAACGACGGTTGGTCGGCGACCCACGCCGGTCAGTACCAGATGGTGCCTGAGGGCTACAGGAAGTACGGCCGGGAATACCTCGCCGGTTTCAACTTCAAGTTCTAAGACGGCCGACGGCGGTAAACTGCGCCCTGCCGGAGACAATCCGGCAGGGCGTTTTTATTTGGGGAACCCGCTGGCAGGCGGTTCTGGAGGGCGTATGAGCGAGGCACAAGCACGCAGCATTGTGATTGTCGGCGGCGGCACGGGCGGGTGGATGACCGCTGCGGCGCTCGCCCGGCTAGCGCCCAAGTCCTGGCGGATCCGGCTGGTCGAGTCTGACGAGATCGCCACGATCGGCGTCGGCGAGGCGACGATCCCACCGATCAAGGAGTTCAATCAGGCGCTCAAGCTCGACGAGGATGACTTCCTGCGGGCGACCAAGGGTACGTTCAAGCTCGGCATTGAGTTCGTCAACTGGGGCGGCCTTGGCGAACGCTACATCCATGGTTTTGGCACGATCGGCAAGGATCTGGGAGCCCTTAGCTGCTTCCAGTACTGGCTGCGCCAGCAGCTCTCCGGGCGTACGACCGACCTGTGCGACTACTCGATCAATACCGCGGCCTGCCGCCAGAACAAGTTCATGCGCAAGCGCGCTGACATGGGGGATTCGCCGCTAGGCTCGATCGCCAATGCGTTCCACTTCGATGCCAGCCTCTATGCCCAGTACCTGCGCAAGTTCGCGGAAGGTCGTGGCGTCGTGCGTACCGAGGGAAAGGTCGTCGATGTAAAGCTGCGCTCCGATGACGGATTCATCACCGCGGTGGTGCTCGCCAGCGGCGAGCAGGTTGAGGCTGATTTTTTTATCGACTGCACGGGTATTCGCGCGCTCTTGATCGGGCAGACGCTGAAGGAGCCGTACGAGGACTGGTCGCACTGGCTGCCGTGCAACCGCGCGATCGCCGTGCCATGCGAGTCGGCAGGCCCGCTGCTGCCGTATACGCGTGCCACGGCGCACACGGCGGGCTGGCAGTGGCGGATTCCGCTGCAGCACCGGATTGGTAACGGCCATGTGTTCTCCAGCGAGTTCATGAGCGAGGACGAAGCGACCTCGATCCTGCTAAAGAATCTGGATGGCGAGCCGCTCGCAGAGCCGCGCACGATCCCGTTCGTGCCGGGGCGGCGGCGCAAGACCTGGGTCAAGAACTGCGTTGCGATCGGCTTGTCGAGTGGGTTCTTCGAGCCCATTGAGTCGACGAACATCCACCTGATTCACACGGCCGTGCACCGCATCATCACGCTGTTCCCGACGCTCGGCTTCAATGCGGCGGACATCGCCGAGTACAACCGGCAGACGCAGTTCGAGTACGAGCGAATCCGCGACTTCATCGTGCTGCACTACAAGGCCACCAGCCGGAGGGATTCGCCGTTCTGGGATCATTGCCGGAACTTGGCGATACCGGAGACGCTGCAGCACAAGATCGACCTGTTCAGGAGCAGCGGTCGAGTGTTCCGCGAAGGCGCGGAGCTCTTTGGTGAGGTCAGCTGGATCCAGGTGATGCTCGGCCAGGGGATCGTGCCGACGAGCTACCACCCGCTGGCGGATACGCTTACCGAGGCGGAGCTTGCGACGTATCTGGATGACGTGAAGAACGTGGTAGGCAAGTGCGTCAACGTCATGCCAACGCACGAGCAGTTCGTTGCCCATCATTGCGCCATGCCTGCGTAACGCGGCCCATGGGTCCCGGGACGATGTCCCGGGACCGGTCGAAGTCGGTTCTGCTCAAGTCAGGTCGCGGACAGCGCGGCGCGAAAAACCTTTTGAATTCGTGATCCGCTACACATTTCCGGCGCGGGCATAAGCTGCCGGGCACCCTATACTTCGGCCATGACAAGGACTGTCTCGCCGCTTACGAGCTGGCGCTGCCTGCATGGAGTGCTGCTCGGACTGACCTGCCTCGCAGGCCTGCTATCTTCGACCTGCGTACTCGCCGGCGACGTTCGCGTCGAGGTGATCGGGCGCGATGGCGCGCCGGTGAGCGGCGTTGCGATCGTGCTCGAGATGCCCGCAGGCACGGCGCATGCCGGCGTTCATCACACCGCGCGGATGGACCAGCAGAACCGCCGTTTTATCCCGGAAGTGCTGGTGATCGAGAGCGGCACCAGCGTCGAGTTCCCGAACTCCGACAGCGTCAGCCACCAGGTCTACTCGTTTTCCAGCCCGCGGCGCTTCCAGCTGCCGCTGTACAAGGGCGTGACGCGCGCCCCGGTGGCATTCGGCCAGCCCGGCCTGGTCGTGCTCGGCTGCAACATCCACGACGAGATGGTCGGCTATATCCTGGTGACCGACTCGCCATTCCACGGCGCGACCGACGCTAGCGGCACGGCACACATTTCGGCTGTGACGGCCGGCACCTACCGCGTGAGCGCGTGGGGGCCTCGCATTAACGACGGCGGCGGAACCCTGGCGGCGACGCTGGCGGTGTCCGGGGACGCCCCACAGAGCCTCACCCTGCGGTTGCACGAGCCGCTGCGTCGCAACCCCTCACCGCGGCCCGGCCGCGTCGACTGGGACGGCTACTGATGCACAGCTCACGCCTTGCAACCTTCGTCCTGCTGGCACTGGCTGCCCTGCCGGCGTTCGGCGGTGATCGTCTGGAACTGACCGGCCTGCTCGACCTGCGGGCCGTCTATGCCGAGACGACGCCTTCCTACCTGTATGGCGGCCTGGGTCGTACTCGCTTCGACGGCGAACACGACGGCCTGCGGCTCGGCCGCCTGATGGCCGCCGTGCGCTATCGCCTGACCGACACGCTCACCGCCAATGCGGTTGCCGAGGCCTACGGCGACGGCGACAAGAATGCCGTGGGCTTGTCGCAGGCCTATCTGGATTGGCGGCCGTTCCCGACCCATCCGGTGCGGTTTCGCGCCCGTGCCGGTGCGTTTTATCCGCCGGTGTCGATGGAGCACCGCCAGGCAGGCTGGACCAGCCCGTACACACTCAGCGCGTCGGCCGTAAATACCTGGATCGGCGAGGAGTTCCGGGTCGTCGGCACCGAGCTTGAGGCCCGCTGGCTTGGCGCCTCGCAGGGCTACGCGGGCGATGTCGCCCTCGTCGGCGGCGTCTATGGCTGGAACGATCCCGCCGGTGCCGTCATCGCGGATCGGGGTTGGGCGCTGACCGACCGGCCGTCGCTGCTGTTCAGCGGTCTGGGCCGCCCGCGGCAGGACCTTTACTACGAAATCGACCATCGCCCGGGCTACTACGCAGGGCTCAGCTGGCGCCACGGCGAGACCCTCGAGGTTCGCGCGCTGCACTACGACAACCGCGCCGATCCCGGTGCCTTCAACAAGGATCAGGACTTTGCCTGGGAGACTCGTTTCACGAGTATCGGCGTGCGCTACGAACCGACCGAGCATCTGACCCTGCTGGCCCAGCACATGGAAGGCAAGACCTATGTCGGTCCGGACTCGGCGGGGCCCCTGCAGTTCGAGATGCGGCTGGCGTCCTGGTTTGGGCTGGCCAGCTACGAGCGCGGCTCGCACCGCCTGTCGGTGCGGTACGACCATTTCATGACCCGGCAGGATAGGGGCTTTTTCGACGAGTACGCCTACGACGACGCCGGTCATGCACTGACCGTCGCCTGGGCGGAGCGGCTGGGCGAAAGATGGCAGCTGGTGGCCGAGTACCTGCATGTTCGCAGCCTGTTCGAGCCGCGGGAGGACCGCGGCGTGGAGCCGCGCTCCTCGGATAACCAGCTGCAGCTGGCGCTGCGCTACCGGTTCCATCTTGAGGCGGGCGCGTTGCCGAATTGACGCTAGTCAGGCCCCCGTGTACCTTGCCGCGGCCCCGGCAAACCCCCGGCCGGGCCCGACCGGTGACGGTTGCGGGCCTGGAAGTGGCAGACTGTTCAATGGTGGCCCGCGTCAGTTCCTCCGCGACGATCAGCCGTAAACCCCGTCAGGCCCGGAAGGGAGCAGCGGCAGCGGTGCGATCGGGTGCCGGAGGGTCGCTGGCGCGGGCCGCCACCCTTTCCTAACGGCGGCTGGCAACAACCACGTGAGTTACCTCGTCCTCGCTCGCAAGTGGCGTCCGCGTACCTTCACCGAGCTGGTCGGGCAGGAGCACGCGGTGCGTGCGCTGGCAAACGCACTCGACGCCGGCCGCGTCCATCACGCGTTCCTGTTTACCGGTACGCGCGGCGTCGGCAAGACGACTATCGCCCGGCTGCTGGCGAAGGCGCTCAACTGCGAGAGCGGGCCGACTTCCTCGCCTTGCGGCAAGTGTGATGCCTGCCGCGAGATCGACGAGGGACGCTTTGTCGACCTGATCGAGGTCGACGCCGCGTCGCGCTCCAAGGTCGAGGACACCCGCGACCTGCTCGAAAACGTTCAGTACGCGCCCGCGCGTGGGCGCTACAAGGTGTACCTCATCGACGAGGTGCACATGCTCTCGGGGCATTCCTTCAACGCGTTCTTGAAGACGCTCGAGGAGCCGCCGCCGCACGTCAAGTTCCTGCTCGCGACAACCGATCCGCAGAAGCTGCCGATCACCGTCATATCGCGTTGCCTGCAGTTTCACCTCAAGCGCCTGCCGCCTGCGCTGATTGTCGACCGGCTGGCGACCATCCTCACGGCCGAGCAGGTCGAGACGGAGGCGTCGGCACTGCCGCTGATCGCACGTGCTGCCGACGGCTCGCTGCGGGACGCGTTGTCGCTGCTCGACCAGGCGCTTGCCTTTGGCGGTGGGCGCGTCGGCGAAGCCGACGTGCGCGCGATGCTCGGCACCATCGATCGCACGCATGTGTTGCGGCTGGTCGAGTGCCTCGCTGCAGCCGATGCGCCTGGCGTCGTCGCCATTCTCTCCGCGCTCGACGAACAGGCGCCGGACTACGACCAGGTGCTGGTGGAGCTGGCCACCGTATTCCAGCGCCTGGCGCTGGAGCAGCTTGTGCCGGGCAGTGCCGGCGAGCTGTATGACCCGGCCTGGCTTGCCGCGCAGGCGGCTAGCCTTGGCGCCGACGAACTGCAGTTGTACTACCAGATCGCACTGGTCGGGCGCCGCGACCTTGAGCTTGCGCCTGAGTCGCGCATTGGCTTTGAGATGACGCTGCTGCGCATGCTGGCATTCCGGCCGGCGGGCCCGGCGCCTGCGGCAGCCGCGCCGCCGTCGGCAGGCGCTGCGCGAGCGGCCGTGAGCACGCGTTCCGCAAGCGTGCCCGCGGCGCGCGCACCGCTCGCAACTCCTGTCGCGTCGGCTCCCGCGGCCTCGCCGCAACCGGCCGCAACGGCCGCGGGGGTGGCGTCCGACTGGCCGACACTGCTGCAGCAGCTCGAACTCAGCGGTGCTGCCCGCCAGCTAGCGGCCAACTGCCTCTGGCTGGGCGAGGAGAACGGCGTGATCCGGCTGCGCCTGGACAGGCGCAGCGAGCAGATGCGCACGCCGCAGGTCGAGGAGCGCATCGCGCAGGCGCTGAGTCGCCAGCGTGGCGTGCCGACCCGCGTCATTCTCGAGCGTGACGAGGCGCCGGCCGAAGCGGCGGCTGAAGTCGCCGATACGCCGGCGCGGCGCGAGGCGCGTGCCGCCGAGGCGGAGCTCGCCAGTGCCCGCGCGGCGCTCGAGTCGGACCCCACGGTACGCGCGCTGCGCGAGCGCTTTGGCGCGAGCGTCGCCGCCGACACCATCAAGCCCAACCGTTGAACCCGAGGAGCGGTAGATGAAAGGTGGAATCGGCAACCTGATGCGGCAGGCCCAGCAGATGCAGGCCAACCTCGCCAAGGCACAGGAAGAGCTCGCTCGCATGGAAGTCACCGGCGAAGCCGGCGGTGGCATGGTGAAGATCGTCATGAACGGCAAGCACGAGGTCAGTCGCGTTGCGATCGACCCGTCGGTCGCCGGCGACGATCGGGAGATGCTGGAGGACCTGTGCACCGCCGCGTTCAATGATGCCGTGCGCAAGGTCGAGTCGACCTCGCAGGCGCGGCTGTCCGGGCTGATGGGCGGCATGCAGCTGCCGCCCGGACTGAAGATGCCGTTCTGAGGCATGAACTACTCACCGGCCCTTGCGCAGCTGATCTCAGCGCTGCGCCGGTTGCCCGGCGTAGGACCTAAGACCGCACAGCGGATGGCGTTCCACCTGCTCGAGCGTGACCGCGAGGGTGCGCGCGAGATCAGCCACGCGCTGACCGTGGCCGTCACGTCCATCGGTCACTGCAGTCGCTGCCGGATGCTGTCCGATGTCGAGGTCTGCCCGATCTGTGCCAGTCCGCAGCGTGACCCCGCCCTGGTGTGCGTGGTGGAGTCGCCGGCCGACGTGGTGGCGGTGGAGCAGTCAGGTGGCTTCCGCGGCCGCTACTTCGTGCTGATGGGGCACCTCTCGCCGCTGGATGGCATAGGTCCCGAGGAGCTCGGCGTCAGCCAACTGGAGGCGCTGCTTGCTGACGGCACGGTGCGCGAACTGATCCTCGCCACCAACCCCACCGTCGAGGGGGACGCGACCGCACACTTCCTCGGCGAAATCGCCAATCGTCGCGGCATTCGCGCCAGCCGTATCGCCCACGGCGTGCCGGTGGGCGGTGAGCTGGAGTATGTAGACGGCGGCACGCTTGCGCACGCGCTGGCGGGTCGTCAGATCCTCATCTGACGCGCGCCGGCGGGCGGCGCCGTTCCGGGAAGCGAGCATCGAATTCGCGGCCCATCGTGACCAGGTGCCTATAGCTGTCGAAGCGCCGGCGCCGGATGACCCCGGCCTCGACCTCGCGTCGCACCTGGCAGCCCGGCTCCGTGTTGTGCATGCAGTCCTGGAACTTGCAGCCGAGCGCGGCCGCGGCGATCTCGATGAAACCCGAGCTGATGTCGCGAACCTGCGGCAGCGGCGGCGCGTAGTCGCGCACACCCGGTGAGTCGATCAGGTCGCCGCCGCTCGACAGCACATGCAGCGCCGCGTGCGTGGTGGTGTGGCGGCCTTCCTCGGTGGCGGCCGAGATTTCCTGCGTGATCGCGTGCGCCTCCGGGGCCAGCGCGTTGAGCAGGCTCGACTTGCCGGTGCCTGACTGACCGACCAGCACGCTGACTTCGCCCGCCAGATGGCGCACGAGCCCCTCGATCCCCGGTGCGGCGCGGGTCGAAGAGTGCACGACTGGGTAGCCGAGAGCGGCGTAGCTGGCCAACTCCGCCGCGGCGGTGTCGCTGATGCCCAGCTCGCACTTGTTGAAAATAACGACGGCCTTGATGCCGGCCCATTCGGCACCGGCGAGGTAACGGTCGATGACGTTCCAGTCGGGGGAGGGCACCGTTGCCGCGACGGCCACCAACTGGGTGAGGTTGGCCACGATCGCTTCGCTGCGGCCAAGGCCGGTGAGTCGACTCAGCGACCGACGCCGCGGCAGGATTTCGTAGACGGTGCCGGTGACGTCGCCGCTGCTGGCGTGGCCGTAGCGGACCTCGTCGCCGCAGACTGCTTCGAGTTTGCGGCCGTGCAGCCGGCAGGCGAGGCGCACGCCGTCGGCGCCGGCGACCTTCACCTCGCGGCCGTGGTTCGCGACCACGCGACCGGCAGTCAGTGGCGGGATCGCCTCGCGCGACTCACGCGTTTCGCGCGGCCGGCCCACTCAGGTACTCCGCTCAAGCGCGGCGATACGCGCCAGCGCCGGGGGATGCGAGTCGTGCCAGGCCGAGTACAGCCGGTCCGGCGTCAGCGTCGAGGCGTTGTCGCGGTACAGCTTGACCAGTGCGCTTGCCAGCGACGCGCCGCTGGCGTGGGCGCGCGCGAAGCCATCGGCCTGGTATTCATGGCGGCGCGACCACCAGCTGCCCAGCGGCGACAGCCAGACGGTATAGACCGGCACGACCAGCGCGAACAGTGCGAGGGCTGCGTGTGCGGACGGCGTCGGCACACCGAAGGCGAGGTAGAACTCCGGCCGGGCTGTCGCGAGGCCCAGCACGGCGAAGCCGACCAGTGCCGCCAGGAAGCTCAGTGCGAGGCGCTGGCGGATGTGGTGCAGGCGGTAGTGTCCCAGCTCGTGCGCGAGCACGGCCTCGACCTCGGCGGGCTCCAGGCGCTCCACCAGCGTGTCGAACAGCACGATGCGCTTGTGCCGGCCGAAGCCGGTGAAGTACGCGTTGCCGTGGCTGGAGCGGCGCGAGCCGTCCATCACCGAGACCCCCTCGCTGGAGTAGCCGCAGCGCGTCATCACCCGCTCCACCGCCTCCAGCAGCGGGCCGGGATCGAGCGGCCGGAAGGTGTTGAACAGCGGTGCGATAAAGCGCGGCCAGAGGAAGCTCAGGCCCAGGCCGAACACGACCCAGGCACCCCAGCCATACAGCCACCACAGGCCGCCGGCGGCGCGCATCAGCACCAGCAACAGTGCGATCAGCGGCACGCCGAGCACGAGCCCGAGCGCGAGCGAACGCAACAGATCCGCCAGATACAGCGCGGGGGTGGTGCGGTTGAAACCGTGCCGTGCCTCGATGCTGAAGGTCGAGTACAGCTCCAGCGGCAGGCTGATCGCGGCGCTCAGCAGCATCAGCAGGACAAGGGTCAGCACCCCCGTCCACAGCGGGCCCAGGCCGAGCCGGCCCACGCTGCTGTCCAGCCAGGCAAAGCCACCGCCCAGCGTCACCGCCCACAGCACGGCGGCATCCAGCAGCAGTTCCAGCCGGGACAGGCGCAGTTTTTCAGCGGTGTAGTCGGCCGCCCGGGCGTGGTCTGCAGCGGAGATCGTTGCGGCAAAGGCGCTCGGGACCTCGCCGCGGTGGCGGGCGAGGGCGCCCAGCTGGCGGGTCGCCAGCCACCAGCGCACGGCCACCATGGCGGCGAGCGCGACCAGGAAACTGAAGGTGAGTGTAGGCATCCGGTCCTTCTGCAAAGATGGCCGCACTCTAGCCTCTGCTAGAATGGCCAGCAACAACCATGCCGCAGCACAACGACAACCTCGTCTGGATCGACCTCGAGATGACCGGCCTGAGTCCGGACTCGGATCGCATCATCGAGATCGCGACGATCGTGACCGATCGCGACCTCAACCTGCTGGCCGAAGGGCCGGTGATCGCCGTTCACCAGAGCGACGAAGCCCTCGCCCGGATGGATGCGTGGAATGTACGCACGCATGGGGCGAGCGGACTGACCGAGCGGGTCCGCGCCAGCGTCATCGATGACGCCGAGGCTGAGCGCCGCACGGTCGCGTTCCTGGAAGAGTGGGTCGCCAAGGGCGTCTCGCCGATGTGTGGCAACAGCATCTGCCAGGACCGGCGCTTTCTCGCCCGCTGGATGCCTGCGCTCGAGCGGCACTTCCACTATCGCAACCTGGATGTCAGCACGGTCAAGGAGTTGGCCCGGCGCTGGGCGCCGGCGGTGCTCGCCGGCGTCACCAAGGGCGACAGCCACCAGGCGCTGGATGATGTGCGCGACTCGATCCGCGAGCTGCAGCACTACCGCGCCACGTTCCTGCGTCCCGCGCCGTGAAGTCGCAGCCGTTGGCGCGGCTGTTATGGCTGTTGCTGCCAGTGCTTTGCGTCGGGCTTTTTGCCCGCGTTTACTACACCCCGGACGAGCCTCGCGAGGCGAGCCTCGTGGTCGCGATGGCGTCCCAGGCCGACAAGTCGCTGCCGGAGCTGGCGGGGCGGCCGTTCGCTGAGAAGCCGCCGCTGCTGTATTGGCTGGGCGGCGGTGCGGTGGCGGTGCTGGGTGCTGAGCCGGGTGTCGCGCGTCTGCCGAACCTGCTCTACGCGCTGCTCGCGTTGGGCTCGATCGTGGCGCTGGCGACGCGCGCTGCGGGACGCACTGCCGGCTATGCGGCAGGCATCGCGCTGGTCACCACGCTGCAGCTGTACCAGGGCCTGATCTGGCTTGCGACTGATGCGCCGCTGATCGGCGGCGTGGCGCTTGCGTTGTACGGCCTGCACCGCGGTCTCGTGGCGCAGCATGACAGCGAGCGCCTGCGCGGCTATCTGGCGTTGTACGCCGGGCTTGTCATCGCCTTCTTTGCCAAGGGCTTCGCCGGCTGGATGGTGCCGGTGCTGGCGATGTTCAGCGTGATTGCGGCCGAGCGCCGCTGGCGCGAGATCATCCGACCGGCGCTGTGGGCCGGCCTGCCGCTGCTGATGCTGGCGATAGGCGCGTGGGTCTGGGCCGTGTCGCGCCGACCGGAAGGGGCTGAGGCCCTGCGGGTGCTGTTCTGGTACAACCTCGTCGGCCGCGCGCTCGCCATCGACGCGCCGCAGGCGTATTCGTATGCGACCGGGCATGCGAATTCGCCGGCGAAGTACCTGCTCGAACTGCCGATGTACTTGCTGCCGTGGACGTTCATCGCGCTGGCGGCCGTACGTCGTGCGTGGACGCGCGTACGCGCGCCCGACGCCATCGCCTGGCGCCTCGCCGTGGGTGCGATCGTGCCGGCCACGGTGCTGCTCTCGTTCGCGGCGACCGCTCGCGGCGTCTACTACACGCCGCCGTTGCTCGGCTTCGCGCTGCTGGTAGGGCTGTATGTCGCCGAGCTGGAGCGCAGTGCGCCGGATCGCTGGGATCTGCTCGCCTTCCGACTGACCGCCGTCACGATCGCGCTGCTCGCCAGTGTGCTGGGCCCTCTCGCTGCCGCTGTCTGCTGGGCGCCGGCGGGCCGAGGCGCCGTCGAAGTCGCCGGCGGCGCCATTGCACTGGCGGCGGCTGCTGCGGCCGCCTTGCTGGCAGTCCGAACGCGCGGGATGGCAAGCACGGCTCTGCCGCGTCAGGCGCTGGCTACGGCGTTGATCCTCACGCTGGTGCTGGGCCCCTTGTACCTGCGCCTGAACGATTGGCTGAGCCTTGAGGCGACCGCGGTGCGGGTGCGCGCGGCGAGCGGCCACGCGCCGCTGCTGCTGCTCGCCCCGGACGAGACGACCGTTGCGCTGGCGGGTCTGTACCTGCCCGGTGCCCGCGTCGCCGACGCCACGCTGGGCGGCACCGTCGATGCGGCCGCCACCGCGCAGGCGGCGCTGTCGCAGGGCGCGCGGATTCTCTGGCTGGTGCCTGATCGCAGGCGATGGAAGGCGGCCCAGTGGCTGGCTTTTCTCGGCTATCGCCCTGCACTGGGGGTGGCGTTGAATCCGCCCCTGCCTGCCGGTATCGGTCCGGCACGCGTCGAGTGCGTCATCGAGCGGGCGGGCGGGCGGGCGTACCTGTTGCTGGCGGCCGCGGATGCCGCGCCCCTCGCCGGCACCCTCTGCCGCTGAGGCGACGGCGCGTGACGCGATTGGCTATGCTCGCTCTCGCATTGCCCCTTGCGGGCGACTCGTCGAGGGCATGATGAACGAGCCGAGCCACGTAGTTCACCGCGGCGGCTGCCATTGCGGCCGGATCGCCTTCGAGGTCGACGCGCCTGCGCACCCGACGGTGCTTGAGTGCAATTGCTCGATCTGCAGGATGACCGGTTACCTGCACCTGATCGTGCCGCGCGAGCGGTTTCGGTTGCTGCAGGGCGAGGGGGAGCTGGCCGAGTACCGGTTCAATACCGGCGCCGCGCGCCACTACTTCTGTCGCCACTGCGGCATCAAGTCGTTCTATGTGCCGCGCTCGCACCCGGACTCGGTCAGCGTGCATGCGCGCTGCCTGCTGCCGGGCACGCTGGCCGGGCTCGATCTCTGCCCCTTCGACGGCGCCAACTGGGAAGCGGCGCGCGCGGCGCTGCACGCCGTCGAAGAGCCGACGGCGCGTTAGGCGGGCGTCTGGTCGGCGAGGAATAGCCAGGTTTCCAGCACCGTGTCCGGGTTCAGCGAGATGCTGGAAATCCCCTGGTCCACCAGCCAGCGCGCCAGCTCGGGGTGGTCTGATGGGCCCTGACCGCAGATGCCGATGTACTTGCCGGCGTCGCGGCAGGCATGAATCGCCATTGCCAGCATCTTCTTGACCGCCGGATCGCGCTCGTCGAAGTGCTTGGCGACGATGCCGGAGTCGCGATCAAGTCCCAGCACCAGCTGGGTCATGTCGTTGGAGCCTATCGACATGCCGTCGAAGTACTGCAGGTAGTCGGCGGCGAGTAGCGCGTTGGTCGGCAGCTCGCACATCATGATGATCTTCAGGCCGTTCTCGCCCCGGCGCAGGCCATTGTCGGCGAGTAGTCCTGTGACCTGCTCGGCCTCGCGCACGGTGCGTACGAACGGCACCATGATCTGCACGTTGGTCAGTCCCATCTCGTCGCGCACGCGCTTGAGCGCACGGCACTCCAGCTCGAAGCAGGGGCGGAACGTCTCATCGACGTAGCGCGCTGCACCGCGGAACCCGAGCATCGGGTTTTCCTCGTGCGGCTCGTAGAGCTTGCCGCCAATCAGGTTCGCGTACTCGTTCGACTTGAAGTCCGACAGCCGCACGATGACCGGCTCCGGGGCAAACGCGCAGGCGATCTGCGAAATACCCTCGGTCAGCTTGTCGACGTAGAACGACACCGGGTCTGCGTAGCCTGCCATCTGGCGGCGGATCGTCTCCTGCAGCGCGGTGTCGAGGCGGTCGAACTCGAGCAGCGCGCGCGGGTGCACGCCGATCATGCGGTTGATGATGAACTCCAGCCGCGCAAGTCCCACGCCGCCGTTAGGGATGCCGGCGAAGTCGAAGGCGCGGTCGGGGTTGCCCACGTTCATCATGATGCGCACCGGCGCGGGCGGCAGGGCATCGAGCTCGATCTGGCGCTTCTCGAAGTCCAGTTGGCCGGCATAGACGAAACCGGTATCACCCTCGGCACAGGACACGGTGACCTCGCGGCCTTCCTTGATGGTGGTGGTTGCGTCGCCGCAGCCGACCACGGCCGGGATGCCCAGCTCGCGGGCGATGATCGCGGCATGGCAGGTGCGGCCGCCGCGGTTGGTGACGATGGCCGAGGCGCGCTTCATGACCGGCTCCCAGTCGGGATCGGTCATGTCGGCCACCAGCACGTCGCCGGTCTGCACGCGCGACATCTCGCGCACATCCTTGATCAGTCGGGCGGGGCCTGCGCCAATGCGGCTGCCGATCGCGCGACCGGAGGTGATCACCTCCGAGCGGCCCTTCAGCGTGAAGCGCTGGATGGAGCGGCCGGTCCGGCTCTGCACCGTCTCCGGGCGGGCCTGCAGCACGTAAATACTGCCGTCGACGCCGTCCTTGCCCCACTCGATGTCCATCGGGCAACCGTAGTGCTTCTCGATCAGCACCGCCTGGCGGGCGAGTTCCTCGATGTCGGCGTCGGTGACGGAGAAGCGCGCGCGCTCAGCGGCGGCGACGTCCACCGTCTCGACGCGCCGGCCGCGGCCCGCTTCGCTATCGGCCGCGTAGACCATCTTGATGGCCTTGCTGCCGAGGTTGCGGCGCACGATCGCGGGCCGCCCGGCCGCCAGTGCCTGCTTGTAGACGTAGAACTCGTCGGGGTTGACCGCGCCCTGTACGACGGTTTCACCCAGGCCATAGGAGCCGGTGATGAAGACCACGTCGCGAAAGCCCGAGTCGGTGTCCAGCGTGAACATCACGCCGCTGGCGCCCAGATCGCTGCGGACCATGTGCTGGATGCCGACCGACAGCGCGACCAACGAGTGCTCAAACCCCTGGTGGACCCGGTAGGCAATCGCGCGGTCGTTGAACAGCGAGGCGTACACCTCGTGCATGCAGCGCAGCAGCGCCTCGCGGCCGCGGACATTAAGGAAAGTCTCCTGCTGGCCGGCGAAGGAGGCGTCCGGCAGGTCTTCGGCGGTCGCCGAGGAGCGCACCGCCACTGCGATCGCCTCACCCCCCATCGCTTGCCAGGCGCCGACCACGGCCTGTTCCAGCGCCGCTGGGAATGGCGTGGCCAGCACCCATTCGCGAATCTGCGCGCCGGTATCGGTCAGGCGGGCGATGTCCTCCACATCCAGACGGGTGAGCGCTGCGTTGATGCGCTCGGCGAGGCCACCCTGGGCGAGGAACTCCCGATAAGCGTCGGCCGTCGTGGCGAAGCCGCCGGGAACCCGCACGCCGAGGCGGGCGAGGTTGCCGATCATCTCGCCGATCGAGGCGTTCTTGCCGCCGACGCGCTCTATGTCGTGCATGCCGACGTCTTCGAAAGGGAGCAAGTACTGGGTCACGCGCGCATCCTCGGGTTGGGCGGAGCGAATTGTGCCGGATCCCGAGGTTCCCGTCAGTGCTGACCGTTTTGCGGTCGTCGCGGACAGGCGGCGGCGCTGCGCGGCGCTACACTAGGGGCCCGCAGGCTGTCCCAGGCGAAATTGTGTCCCAACGCACCGTCTTTTTCGTGTCGGACCAGACCGGCGTCACCGCCGAGACCATGGGTCACAGCCTGCTGACCCAATTTGAGGGTCTGAGTTTTCGCACGATTACGCTGCCGTTCATCTCCTGCGTGGCCCGTGCGGTGGAGGCTCGCACCCAGATCAACGCCGCCACGGCGGCGGACGGGCTGCCGGCGATCGTCTTCAGTACCCTCATCCAGGAGGATCTGCGCGACGAGGTGAAGGCGTCGACGGCCGTGTTCCTCGACTTCTTCGACGCCTTCCTGGGGCCGCTCGAGGCCGCCCTGGGCGTGCAGAGCTCGCACGCGGCCGGTCGCGCGCATGGCATGGCGAACGCGGAGGTCTATGCCGCTCGCATCAACGCAACCAATTTTGCGCTGGCCAACGACGATGGCGGCCATACCCGTGACTATGACCGCGCGGATGTGATCCTGGTGGGCGTGTCGCGCTCGGGCAAGACACCGACCTGCCTGTACATGGCCCTCCAGTACGGCGTTCACGCGGCCAACTATCCGCTGACCGAGGACGATTTTGAGTCCGTGCGGCTGCCGCCGGCGCTGGCGCCGTATCGGCAGAAGTTGTTCGGGCTGACGATCGAGCCGGAGCGCTTGCAGCAGATTCGCCACGAACGCCGCCCCGACAGTCGCTATTCGTCGGCCCAGCAGGTCGCCTTTGAGGTGCGCCAGGCCGAGGCGCTGTTCCAGCGCCTGTCCATCCCGTTTCTCGACACGACCCACTGCTCGGTCGAGGAGATCGGCAGCCGTATCGTGCACTCCGCCGGGATTCGCCGCCGCCTGCAGTCCTAAAAGCGGGGCTAAAGCACCGTCGGCGCCGGCGGCAGGGACTGTGCGCCCGTTCACATTCGGCGGCGCTGCGGCCGGGCACCCAAAACGCCGTGATATATTCCCCGCATGCTCAGTGATCAACTCTGCGTGGTCTCGTGGCGGGCCCGTCACGGCAGCTTCGTCGACCTCATGACGCTCTACGAGAGCAACTACATCCGGCTTGGCGGGCTGGTCGGCGACGTGCGCGAGCTCGCCGGCACGCGCCGTTCGCACCCCGCCGCCGACTGCGAGCTGCGCCTCGACGTGCTTGAGCGTGGGCCCTACACGACGATGCTGCAGTTGACGTATGCGTTTGGCGGCGGCGATGAGTTTCCGGATGCGCCGGACCTGGCGGTGCGGATCTATCACGACGCCCGGGTGGCGGAGGCGCATGCCGTGGGCGCGACGCCGGGCCACGCGACCAGCCGGCGGGTCGACGGCGACGGCCTGGAGGCGCGTTGGGCGCGCAACGTCATGCTGAACAAGTGGCTCGAATACCTCGCCGATCGCGGTCATTGGCTGGGCGCCGCCGGGCGTTGAGCCCGCCGCTCGCCTGCTTCAAGGTACTGCCCGCGTGACGCTAAGCGAAAGAATTTCCACCCTGACCCAGCCGCTGCTGGGCAACCGCGTGCCGTCCGACGGGCAGGAGCGCCTGCTCAAGCTCTACTGGAACCGCGTCGGGCTGAAAAAGGAGCTGGCCGACCTCGACGACGAGGTTTATCAGCTCGGCGACAAGCTCAAGCAGCAGGCCGCCGCAACCCAACGGGTACGCGACGAATTCGAATCGCTGGAGACGCTGCTCGGCAACCCGGAACTCGGCCACGCCGTGCTTGCCCATTACCAGTTGCGTGGCCTGTGGCGGGCCTGCCACCTGCAACTGGCGCAGTTCGTCACCGAGCTGCGACGCCAGCAGGAGGATCGCGAGCGCAAGCAGGAGCTGGTGCAGTTCCACGAGGAGCGCCAGGTGCGCGTCGTACTGGCGGCAAGGCGCTTGGTGGAGGCGAACCAGGCACTGGAAGCGCAGCTGCAGGCGGCGGCGGCCCTGAAGGGGCGGCTGGCCGCGTCGCGTGGCGTCTGGCATTACTTCCGGCGCCGCGCCTTGCAGGAGGAAGTAGCCCGGCAGGCGCCGCAGCTGGCTGGCGCGCAGCAGGCCCTCGATGATTTGGTACGCGCCAAGCGGACCATTGAGAAGGAGCCGTGGCCGGAGTTCGTCGGTCTGTCGCTGGAAGGGCAGCGGGCGATCAACAACGCCGTGCTCGGCTACGCGCAACTGTTGTATGTGCAGCTCGCGGATCTGGGGCTCGCGCAACGCGCGCGCGTTGCGCGCCTCGGAACGATCCAGAACACGCAGTATGGCTCACGCGCCGAGTGCGACGCGCTGATGGCAGAAATCGCCGCGGCCCTTGCGATGGTGAAGGCGCGTCGCGACCTCGGCGAGGAGCTGAAGGCGCGCACCGAGCTGCTGCGCGCCGCGGTGACCTACCGCCGCTCGGCCGACTCGATTCCACAGGACCGTTCGCTGCCGTCGGCGTATGCGTATGGCGGCCGTGCCGTGCCGGTGCGCGAGGCGAACGTGCTCGCAGAAGACTACTGGGACCTGCAGCAACTGCTGCTGGGCTGACCCCCGGCGGGCTGCCGGGGGCACGCGTCGCTAGCGCCTGCCGCGGCCCTTGCCGGTGGCCTGAGACACCCGGCTTGCGGGCGGCTGCAGCACCTGCTCCAGATCGGTGACGATCTGTGCCGTCTCCTCCAGATTGGCGTCCGGCTCTTCGTCAACCTTGAGCTCCTCAAGCGACTTCAGGGAGGACTCGGCATGTGCGGCGCGGCGCGTGTTGATGCGCGCCAGGCGCTCGGCGTCGAGTCGCTCGCGCTCCGCCTTGCGTACCACGAGGTTCAGCGACACGGTCTTGGTCAGACGCATCGTCTCGATGGCCTCAGCATCGCCGCTGAGCGCCTTAAGGTCCGGATCCGTCTGCATGCGTTCGGCGTGCAGGCGGCTGACCGGATCAAGCGCCGGGCGCAGCGCCTGTTCGGTCGTGAAGTCGACGCCGTGTATCTGATCCCACGGCAACGCGCTGTCGCGATTGGATTCGCCAACTTCGGTGGGGCTGATCAGCGAGGGCAGCGCGATTTCGGGCATCACGCCGCGGTTCTGGACGCTGTCGCCGGTGACGCGGTAGTACTTGCCCATCGTCACGGTCAGCTGGCCGTAGCCGGCGTTGGCGCCGAGCGCCCAGTGGTCCAGCGGATACATGTTCTGGACGGTGCCCTTGCCGTAGGTCTGCTGGCCGACGATCAGACCGCGGCCGTAGTCCTGAATGGCAGCGGAGAAGATTTCCGAGGCCGACGCGCTTGAGCGGTCCACCAGTACCACCAGCGGACCGTCCCAGACCTGCGCAGGCTCCGGGTCGTCCAGTATCTCGATGCGACCGCTGGCTTCGCGCAGTTGCACGACGGGGCCCTTGTGGATGAACAGTCCGACCAGGCCCGTGGCCTCCGACAGGTGACCGCCACCATTGCCGCGCAGATCCATGATCAGGCCGTCGATTTTCTCGGCCTTGAGTTCGCCGATCAGGCGGGCCACGTCGCGGGTTGTGCTGCGGTAGTCCTTTTCGCCGCCAACCTTGGCCTCGTAGTCCTGGTAGAAGCTCGGCACGTCGATGACGCCGATCTTGAAGGTGCGCTCGCCACGGCTGACCGTGCGCAGCTTCTTCTGCGCCGCCTGCGCCTCGAGCGTGACCTTGTTGCGCGTGAACTCGAGTATCGGTTCCTTGGAGCCTGGCGTTGCCCCCGCCGGCAGCATCTGCAGGCGCACGAGGGTGCCCGCCGGGCCGCGGATCAGTTGCACCACGTCGTCCAGGCGCCAGCCGACGACGTCGACGAACTCGCCGTTCTTGCCCTGCGCAACGCTGGTGATGCGGTCGTTGGCCTTGACCTTGCCGCTGACCGCCGCCGGGCCTCCTGCGATCACGTTCATGATCGTGACGTGATCATCGATGAGCTGCAGCGTCGCACCGATGCCGACGTACGACAGCTTCATCGCGATGTTGTATTCCTCGCTGGCGCGCGGCGAGAAGTAGTTGGAGTGCGGGTCGTAGACGTGCGCATAGGCGTTCATGAAGTTTTCGAACACGTCGTCGTTCGATACCTGCTCGATGCGCTTGAGGACGCGCTCGTAGCGCTTCTTCAGCACGTCGCGCGCCTCGGCCCAGGTCTTGTTGGCGAGCATCAGCGACAGGGCGTCGTTCTTGACGCGCTTGCGCCACAGGTCGTCGAGTTCTGCCTGCGTCTCGATCCACGGCGCCTTGGCGCGATCGTAGGCGAGGATCTCGTCCAGACTGAAGTCCGGCTCGTGTTCGAGTTCAGCGATGGCCCTGCCGATTTCGGCGCGGTTGCGCTGCTGGAAGCGGGCGAAGATCGCGAAGGCGGGATCGACATTGCCGGTGCGGATCGCTTCGCCGAGCTTGTAGCGGTACTGCTCCAGCTCGGTGATGTCGCCGGCCAGGAAGTAGCTGCGGCCGCCGTCTAGCGATTCGACGTAGCGGTCGAACATCTGTGACGACATCTTGTCGTCCAGCACGGTCTGGCGGTAGTGGGAGCGCTCGATGACCTCGCCCACCAGGCGGGCAACCTTGCGGTGCCGGTCGGTCGGCGCCAGCGCCGCGCCGGCCGTCGCATGGGTGGCAGGCACGGCGGCCGGGCGGTTGCCCGAAGAGCCGGTAAACAGGAAGCCGAGTACGGCCAGTGTGGGCAGCAGCAGGGCCAGCCGCAGGCCGAGGCCGGCCCGCGCGTGCGACGGGGAATTCGGGGTGTCGTTCATAGGGTTAGACTAGCGGCCGGTAGGGCGCCAGCGGCGCGTCTTGCGTCGCGTTTTCGAGGTATTTCATGAGGTCGAGCGTAGTGAGCGGATGGATTGGGATCAAGTCGGCTAGCCGGGAAAACCGGTCATGACCCCGTTGGCGGTCCTGACAGGGATCATTATGGGGTCGGCGGTGACGATTTCCATCGGACTTGCGATGGTACTGGCCGTGTTCCTGATCATGGCGGGCGACTATCCGGCCCTGGCGCGCGAATACGGCTCGCTTCTGACCAGTTTCGGGCTGTTCCTGAGCCTGGCCTTTATTTCGTCCTATGCCTTTCTGGGTGTCCTGCGGCAGGCCTCCTGGCGCTGGTACGCGCAGGCGGCAACCTGGCTTGCGATCGGCGTCCTGACGACTCATTACTGGCCCAAATAGGGCTGCCCTGGAGTTCCGATGCCCCTGATTTCCCGATACTGGCCGAGCGTGTTTGCGACTCTGGCCCTGTGCGCGAGCGGCTACGCGGCCGTCTCGCAGGCGGCCCCCGGCGCTGCCGCGATTACCGATAAGGGCTACCGCGCCTCGATCGCGACGCTCGCCTCGGACGCGTTCGAAGGGCGCAAGCCCGGCCAGCCTGGCGAGCCGAAGACGCTCGACTGGATCGAGGCCCAGTTTCGGCAGGTCGGTCTGCGTGCAGGCCCGGGGGGCTACCGGCAGGCCGTGCCGCTGGTGGAGATCACCGCCCTGCCGAGCGCTGAACTGAAAGTGCGCAGCGCAGATGGCGAGGCGAGCTTCGCCTACGCCGAGGACATGGTGGTCTGGACCCGACGGGTGCAGCCACAGGCGGCTATCCAGGACAGCCCGCTGGTGTTCGTCGGGCACGGCATCAATGCCCCCGAGTTCGGCTGGAACGACTATGCCGGCATCGACATGCACGGCAAGACGGCCGTGATCCTCGTCAATGATCCCGGCTACCGCGACGCGACCCTGTTCAAGGGCCGCAAGATGACCTATTACGGCCGTTGGACGTACAAGTACGAGGAGGCGATGCGGCAGGGCGCCGATGGTGCGCTGATCGTCCACCAGACGGGGCCGGCGGCCTATGGCTGGGATGTCGTGCGTAACAGCAACACCGGTTCGCTGATCGAGCCTGATGCCGCGGACGGACATGCCGGTCGGGTGGCCATTGAGGGCTGGATGCAACTGGAGACCGCGCGGCGGATCTTTAAGATGGCCGGCAAGGATTTCGAGGAGATGGAGAAGGCGGCCACGCAGAAGGGTTTTCGCGCGATGCCGTTGGGTGTGAGCGCAAGCGTTGCGGTGCGCAACGCCGTACGGCGGGCCGCGTCCGCAAACGTCATCGGTGTGCTGCCGGGTGCGCGTCATCCCGATGAGTACGTTGTCTACATGGCGCACTGGGATCACTTCGGCAAGTCGCTCGCGGTCGGCGCGCAGAACGATGCGATCTACAATGGCGCTGTCGACAACGCGACCGGCATCGCCGGCATCCTTGAGATTGCCAAGGCCTTCAAGGCCGGTCACCGCCCAGATCGCTCGGTCGTGTTTCTCGCGGTCACTGCCGAAGAGCAGGGCCTGCTCGGTTCGGCGTACTACGCCCAGAATCCGGTCTTCCCGCTGGCGCGGACGGCCGCGGTCATCAACCTCGACGCGCTCGATCCGGTCGGTCATACGCGTGACATTGAGGTTCTCGGCTACGGTGCCTCGGAACTTGAGGATTACCTGAAGGAGGCGGCGGCGTTGGAGGGGCGTGTGTTGCGTCCCGACAGCCAGCCCGAGAAAGGCTACTTCTTCCGCTCCGACCATTTTAACTTCGCCAAGGCCGGCGTCCCGGCGCTGTACATCAAGGCCGGCATCGAGTCGCGCGATCATCCCGCTGGCTGGGTCGAGGCCTGGTCGCGCGACTACGTGGCCAACCGCTACCACAAGCCGAGTGACGAGTACGACGCCGGCTGGGACGTGTCCGGATCAGTCGAGGACTTGCGGCTGATGTATGCGGTCGGCCGCCGCGCGGCCGACGATCGCCACTGGCCGACGTGGTATGCCGACAGCGAGTTCCGCGCGGCACGCGAGAGCAGCCTGAAGGCAACGCCCTAAAGGGCGTCATCGGCCCTCCGCCGCCGCGTGCGTGGCGCCGCGCGGCGGCTCTAAGGGGACGACAGGGGTACTGCGCGCAGCGGCGGCAGGTTGTCTGGCAGCGTGTCGGGCAGCGTATCGCGGGCGAGCAGTTGGGCCGTGACCGCCGGGTCCTGCTGCTGGATGTGCAGGCCCGCCATGCCATGCCGGTCGACCCCTAAAAATACCGAGAACCGGCCGCTGTCCCACAGCGGCAGCAGCTTCAGGCTGTGCAGTGACTGCAGTCGTCGCGCGAGGTCCAGGTGATCGACGAAGCGCGCCAGCATTGCCTGATGCGGCGGTGAGCTGGGGTTGCCGGCTTGCGTCGCTACGTGCGGCAGGATCTGCGCGACTTCGGCGGCGATCGCTGCGTCCTCGCCCGGCGGACTATCGGCGTGCGTGGCCGCGCTCGCCAGCGCGAGCATCGTGACGCTCACGACGATCAGCGGATGGGTGTGGCGGCAAGGGAGCATCGGACGGTGGCCTGCAGAGAGCTTGCAGCCAGCGTGCTCGCGATACTGTCGCGGTGGGCGTGACCCGCCGCACAGTTGCTCATGATGATGAGCGGCCCGAGCCTAAAAAACAGGCGTTTGTCGGCGGCTGGAGACAGTTTTCGGCGTGTCAGGCCTCAGCGGCGCGGGCGTCGAAATGGCCGTGACACGACGCGCAATATCTGCAACAGCACGTACGGTCCGCACACCAGCGCGAGCGCGGCTGGTGAGAGCTGCGCAAGATCGCTATACAGCTTGGTCAGGAAGGGCAGGATGCCGCCCTCGTAGGGGCCCAGGGTCGTGGAGCCCGCGAGGTAGACCAGAGCCGGCAACAGGATGATGCCGCCGCCCAGGCCGAGTAGTGCGTAACGCAGTTCGCGGCGCATCGCGCCGGAGGAAACCTCTGGATCGGCATCGGCACGGCGAACTCGTTCGGGCGGGCGCATCAGTGGTCAGTCCTTGCAGGCGACGGCCTATAATGGCGGGCCGGTCGCGGCATCACAACACACCGACCGCCGGGCGGTGGGATTGGCTAGAGGGCGCGTTCATGACTGACGGAGATCTTCGGGCGGCGGTGATCGGCGCCGGCTACCTCGGGCGTTTCCACGCGCAGAAGTGGGCGGCCTTGCCTGGTTGTCGCCTGGTGGCGGTGGCGGATCCTTCGCCGGCGGCGCGCGAGGCGGTCGGTCGCGAACTTGGCGTTGCCGCGGTGGCTGACTGGCGTGAACTGCTCGGTCAGATCGACGCCGTCTCGATCGTGACACCGACGCCGCAGCACCATGCGATCGCGCGTGCGTGTCTGGAGGCCGGCATCCACGTGCTAGTCGAAAAGCCCATCACCACGACCGTGGCTGAAGCTGCCGACCTCATCGAGGTCGCCAGCAAACACGGTCGCGTGCTGCAGGTCGGGCACCTGGAGCGGTTCAACGAGGCGGTGCGGGCGATCGAGGGCGTGGTCAAGTCGCCGCGCTTCATTGAGTCGGCGCGACTGGCGCCTTTCAAGCAGCGTGGCACCGACGTGTCGGTGGTGCTGGATCTGATGATCCATGACATCGACCTGATCCAGAGCATCGTTCGCTCGCCGATAGAGTCGATCGACGCCATCGGCAGCTCCGTGTTCTCCGACGATTTGGATATTGCCAACGCGCGCATCCGCTTCGCCTCGGGCTGCGTGGCGAATGTCACCGCCAGCCGCGTCAGCCTGCGTGCGGAGCGCAAGATGCGCATCTTCGAGGACGAAGCCTACCTGTCGATCGACCTGCAGCAGAAAATCCTCACGGTGATCCGCAAGGGCGAGCAGCCGGCGGTCGGCGATTTGCCGCAGGTAGCGATCGACGAGCGCACCTATGAGCAGGGGGATGCGCTCAAGGCGGAGATTGAGGCGTTCGCGGAGTCCATCCGCACCGGTACGGCGCCCATGGTGGGCGGCGCCGAGGGCCTGGCGGCACTGGAGACCGCGATTCGTATTGCGGCGCTGGTCGAGGCGAGCGCCGCTCGCCGCTGACGCGCTATTGTTTCAGTCTGCAGGGGGCTGCAGCGCGCGCAGCAGCGCTTCGTGCTCCGGCGCTGGGGGCGCGTAACCGGTAATGGCGCGCAGCACCGCCGGCCGGTCGCCGGCGGCAGCCGCGCGATAGCCGCGGCACAGCCGGTCCAGCGGCGCACCGCGCCGGGTGGCCGCCGCGATTCTCGCGCAGGTCGTGTCTGCTCGCTCCGGTTGCCCCGCCATGCGCTGCGCGACCGACAGCAGGTTCAACAGGTCCGCTTCCTCGCCGGACAGACCGGCCGGCGCACCTGGATCGGTCCGCCGTCGCCACTGCGGCAGCAGTTCCAGGGCGTGTTGGTACGCGATCGCCGCCGCGGCCGGCTGATCGGTGGCGAGCAGGCCGGCGCCAAGATCCTTTGCCGCGACCGGCGAGTCGGGATCAGCGCGGGCTTCCTCGGTCGCAAAGCTCACCAGCAGCGTGCCACGGCCGCTGCGTAGCAGCAGGTCGCGATACTCGCGCCGACCGCGCCCCGGTACGAGTCGCATAGATTGCCCGAAGGCCTCGAGCGCAGCATCGACGCCGCCTCGCTCCGCCTCAACCCGACCGAGCATGTACCAGCCGCTGGCAGCGTCGGGGAAATTTCGGAACAGCACCATCGGCCACGCCACGGAGGGGCGCGAGGCGACAAACGTGCGGTACTCACGTGCCGCGACCTCGAGGTGCCCATCGCGCCACTGGTCGCGCGCATCCAGGTAGACGCGCAGTAGTTGTGACTGCCGTTCGCGCAGCACGTACGCGCCGAATGCCGCCAGGTGCGCGAGCACGAGCAGCGTGAGCGCGAGGCGGGCGATGCGGCGGCGGGAAGCGGTGGCGAGCATCGAGCTGCGCTCAGAGCCTGCCGTTCGCGTGTGCGCTTTCGAAGTGGCGCCGGCACAGCGAAACGTAGCGTTCGTTGCCGCCGATCTCGACCTGTGCGCCGTCCGGCTCGACCCTGCCCTGCGCATCGACGCGCACGACCATCGTTGCCTTGCGGCCGCAGTGACAGATCGTACGGATCTCTACCAGGCTGTCCGCCCAGCCCAGCAGTGCCGCGCTGCCGCCGAACAGCCGGCCGCGGAAGTCCGTGCGCAGGCCGTAGCACAGCACCGGCAGATCCAGTTCGTCGGCGACGCGGCCGAGCGTACGCACCTGTGCCTCGGTGAGAAATTGTGCTTCGTCGATCAGCACGCAGCCGGGGCTCGCCGCCTGCTTAAGCGTGTGTGCGTCCGTCAGGAAGTCGGTGGCGGAGTCATAGCGTTGCGCCGCGGCGCTGAGGCCGATCCGCGAATGGACGCGGCCGCCACCACGAACGTCGACGGCGGCGGTGTAGACGAGTGTGTCCATGCCGCGCTCGCGATAGTTGTGGTTCGCCTGCAGCAATGCTGCCGACTTGCCGGCGTTCATGGTCGAATAATAAAAGTAGAGCTTGGCCACGGCGGCAAGGATGCCACAGCGCCAGCGGCTGCGCGCTCGCGCCTAGCGGGGCGGTAGGCGACGGACCGAATCGCGCTCGATGAGGGCGACGTCGAAGATCGTGCGGCGGCTCACCAGCGGCTCGCCGCTCATTCGCTCGCGCATCAGTTCGACGGCCTTTGCGCCGATCGCGGCAATGGGCTGGGCGATGGTGGTCAGGCGGGGGGTTACCAGCTCTGTCCAGCGGATGTTGTCGAAGCCGGTGATCGAGACATCCTCCGGAACGCGGATACCGTGTTCTGAAAGGCAGCGTATGGCGCTGATCGCGATCAGGTCGTTGCCGCAGATGATCAGTGTCGCCGAACGACGTCGGCTCAGTGCCGCGACTGCTTCGCGCGTGAGCAGGCCGTCAAAGCCGACGCCTACTTCCCAGGCGACTTTCAGTTCGCGCGGGCGAGCGCCGAGGAAGCCATCGCGGCGCTGGCGCGCGCTCTCAATGCGTTCGGGCCCTGACAGCAGTCCGACGCTGGTGTGGCCCATGCGCAGCGCGTATTCGGCGAGTAGGCGACCGCCCATCGCGTAGTCGGACTGGACCACGTCGTAGCCCTGCCGTGGGCGGTCGATCAGGACGACAGGCTTCGAGAAGTTCTTCAGCGTTGCCGGTGCGGTGGGGCCGAGCGGGCACCAGATCACGCCGTCGACGGCATGCTGCATCAGTAGCGAGAAGCCGTCCGCTTCGCCCTCGGTCTTGCCCTGACTGTCGATCAGGCAGACCAGCAGGCCGGCGCTGCGGGCCGTGTTTTCCACCGCCTGGGCGAGTTCGGGGAAGAATGGATTGGTGAGATCAGGCAGCACCAGGCCGATCGCGCGGGTGCGGCCCGTCCGCATTGCCTGGGCGGCAAGGTTCGGTCGATAGCCGAGCTTCTTGGCCGCGCGCAGTACGCGTTCGCGGATGTCGCTGCCGACGTTGGGGCGGCCATTGAGGACGTTGGAGACCGTCGTGACCGAGACTCCGACGGCGGCCGCGAGGTCGCGCAGCGTGGCCATTGGCGCGGCTAGCCGTTGACCGCAGGCTGCAGGGCCAGCGCCGCCTCGAATTCGGCACGCTCCGGATACGACACCTGTGCGCCGCGTCGGGTGGTGGACAGGGCGGCGTAGACGATGGCGCGGCGGATCGCAGCGGATGGCGTCAGGCCCGCAGCAATGGACGCAGCAAAGCTGCCGACAAATGCATCGCCCGCGCCAGTGGTGTCGATTGCATTGACTGGCATCGCGGCAAAGTGCTGCGTCGTGCCTTCCCAGGCGCCTACGCAACCGCGTGCGCCTAACGTCACGATGGCGCAGGTCACGCCGAGCCGGTGCAGCTGCAGCGCGGCGTCATGAGCGTCGGCCAGGGACTCGACCGGTCGCCCTAATAACTGCGCCGCCTCGCTCTCGTTGGGTATGAGGTAGGTAACGCTCGAGGCGACCCGGCTGAGGTCGAGTCCCTGGCAGGGAGCGGGATTGAGCAGTACCGGCGTTCCGCACTCTTTGGCCAGATCGATGGCGCGATAGAGGCTTTGATGCGGAATCTCGCACTGCAGTACCAGTATCGCCGCCGCCGCAATCGAGCCCTGCGCGTCTTCGATGTCGGTGGGTGTCAGGTGAGCGTTTGCGCCCGGTACGACCACGATGCAGTTCTGGCCGGAGTGTTCGACGTAGATCGCGGCAAGGCCGGTGCCTGCTTCGCTCACGGCCAGCACCTGCGCGGTGGGCAGCCCCCGCCGTGCAAGTTCGTCGCGGACCATGTCTCCGAACGCGTCGCTGCCGGTGCGGGCGATAAATCGCGTCTCCGCGCCGCTCGCCGCGGCGGCGACGGCTTGGTTGGCGCCCTTGCCGCCGACACTAATGGCGGCGCTGTCGCCAAACACGGTCTCGCCAGGGCGGGGCAGGGTGGCGGTCGCCACGGCGACGTCGACATTGGCACTGCCGATCACCAGCACCGGACGAGGGCGGTCAATGCTCATGGCAGATCACCCTAACTGCACCGCGTAAGCTGCTGATCTGGCTCCCGCTATACGGGATCGACAGCGGCTGAAAGTCACTGTTGTCTATACGCAACGCACAAGATGCGATCGTACCCGGGCAAGGGTCAGCGTCGGTGAGCTGCTGCGACGTGCGCAAATTCAGTCCCTCAAAAAGTCGTTTTTCTCAGGCCCGAGGGTAGCCGATATAGCTAGTCAGAGCGCGCCCTTGCTCGCCTTTTGGCTTTTTGACAGGGCCGGAAACGCTGTGTAGTGTAACGTTTCACTTGGCGGAAGCAACGTGTGCGCGCGCAGGCGCCAGAGATCGTTTCGGCAGGCACCACAGCGTGTCCGGCCCTGCGATGAGCTGGCTTCGACCTGCGTCCCGCGAGGCGCCACCATGGGATCTGGGGATCAGGCTCAAACAACCTGCTGTGCGGCGCCGCCTGTGTCGCACAAGCAACAGTGGAGAGGTTAATAATGGACAGCATTCACTCGTGGTCGTCGTCGGCTCTGCGCAACGCGGTCGCAGCACAGCTGCGCGCCGCGCGCTTCGTGTCGGTAGCGGCGGGTATGTCGGCCGCAGCGCTGCTGCTGCCGGGCGCCGCCTACGCCGCTGACGCGGCTGGCGGCGATAGTGGCGCCTCGTTGGCCGAGATCGTCGTCACCGCGACGCGCCATGCGGAGAAGCTGATCGACGTGCCGGTGTCCGCCTCGGTGCTGAGCGGCGAGCCGCTCGCCGCGCTCGGCAGCTCTGGCGATGACATCCGCCAGCTGGCCTTCAAGGTCCCCAGCCTGAACATCGAGTCGTCCAACGGCCGCACCTTCCCGCGCTTTTATATCCGCGGCTACGGCAACACCGACTTCAACTCGTTTGCTTCGCAGCCGGTCTCGCTCGTGTACGACGACGTCGTACAGGAGAACCCGTCGCTGAAGGGATTCCCGATCTTCGACCAGGCGGACGTCGAAGTCCTGCGCGGCCCACAGGGCACGCTGTTCGGCCGCAACTCGCCCGCTGGTGTCGTGAAGCTGGAGTCGGCCAAGCCGGTGCTGCGTGAGTTTTCGGGTTACGGCAGCCTGTCGGACGGCACGTACAACACCGCTGTCCTCGAGGGCGTCGTGAACCTGCCGGTCAGTGACACGATCGCGATGCGCTTCTCGACGCAGGGCCAGCACCGTGACAACTGGGTTGACGATCCGGTCAACAGCACCAAGCTCGAGGGCTACGACGACTGGGCGGCGCGCGTACAGCTGCTCTACAAGCCGAGCGACTCGTTCAACGCACTGCTCAACGTGCACGGGCGCGCACTCAATGGCTCGGCGCGCCTGTTCCGCGCCAACATCATCGAGCTAGGCACCAACAACCTCGTTCCCGGATTCGATCCGTCGAAGTTCTACGCCGATGGCTACAACGGCCAGTCCTACAGCATGGCTGGCGGCAGCGTGCACCTGAACTGGGTGCTGCCGTCGGTGACGATCCAGTCGATCACCGGTTACGAGTCGATCCTGCACTACAACACGATCGGCGATATCGACGGTGGCTTCGGCTCCGGCAATGTGTTCTGCAACTTCAATGAAGGCGGCTGCACCGGTGCGGACGCGTCGGGCCCGGGCGTGATCCCGTTCCCGGTGGAGTCTGGTGGTGGCATCAAGAACCACCGCCAGATCACCCAGGAAGTTCGCGCGTTGTGGAACCTGTCGAGCGCGCTGACCGCGCAGGCCGGCGTGTTCCTGTTCGACGAGGACGTCGAGGACAGCTCGCACAACTACAGCATGGTCGGCCTGACCATCGTTGATACGACCAATTCCCGCCAGAAGAACGACGCGCAGGCGGTGTTCGGTTCGCTTGAATACGCCATGACCTCCAAGTTCAAGCTGCGCGCCGGCGCGCGTTACACCGCTGACCACAAGACCTTCGACGTGCCGGTCGCCGAGACCGCCGCGGGCGAGCCGCTGCCGTTGACTGGGCCCCTGCACAAGGCGGTCAGTGCGACCAACTTCAGCTGGGATCTCAGTGCCACCTACCAGCTGACACCGGACGCGAACCTGTACGGGCGCGTCGCGACGGGATTCCGGGCGCCGAGCTTTGGTGCGCCGACCGGTACGCAGGCGATTCAGGTCGCTCGCTCGGAAGACAACATCTCGTACGAGGTCGGTATCAAGGCGGACCTGTTCGATCGTCGTGCGCGCATCGCGTTTGACGTCTTCTACTACGACGTCAGTCACCAGCAGTTGACGGCCGTCGGTGGCACCAGCAACCAGACCTCGCTGATCAATGCCGCGCATACGATCGGGCAGGGCGCAGAGGTCGAGTTCTCCGCGCAGCTGACGCCGACCTTGTCGCTGAACATCAGCGGCAGCCTCAACGACACCAAGATCAAGGACAAGAACCTTGCTGTCGGCCAGTGCTTTAACTGGGCGTGGGTGCCGGGTGTGCCGAGTGACGCACACTGCAACATCACCAACCCGTTGACGGCGCCGGATGCCAACTTCAACCAGTACGTGTTGATCGATGGCAATCCGCTGCCGCAGGCGGCCAAGTACATCGCCGACGTCTCGCTGCGCTACGCCATCCCGTTTGGCGCCAGCGGCGAGTTCTACGCGTATACCGACTGGTCCTACCGCAGCAAGATCAACTTCTTCCTGTACGAGTCGAAGGAGTTCACCGGTCCTGCGATGGTGCAGGGCGGTGCACGGGTCGGCTACAGCTGGGCGAACAAGAAGTACGACGCCGCCGTGTTTTGCCGTAACTGCACGAACGAGATCCGCGCGGTGGGCGCCATCGACTTCGAGAACGCGACGGGCATGATCAACGACCCACGGATCGTTGGCGCGCAGTTCAGCGCGAAGTTCTAACACCCTCGCTACCGGCCGGCGTGTCGCCAGGGCGACGCGCCGGTCCGGGAGGGTTCTGCGTCACCTCGCCGGTTCGCCGGTAGCCAAGGGGCCTCCGATCGGCTTCAATAGCTCCCCTTTGAACGCGGGATAGCGGAGATACCGGCATGTTGCAGCGCTTCTTTGACCTCCAAGGACGCGGCACGTCCATCCGCACTGAAATCATCGCGGGCGTGACGACGTTCCTGACGATGGCGTACATCGTGGTCGTCAATCCGACGATTCTGGGCGCCGCCGGCATGCCCATTGCCGCGGTGGCAGCAGCGACCTGTCTGGCGGCCGGGTTCGGCTGCATCCTGATGGGTCTGGTCGCGAACTACCCATTGGCGATGGCGCCAGGGATGGGTCTCAACGCCTACTTCACCTTCACCGTCGTCAAGGGCATGGGCGTGCCCTGGGAAACCGCGCTCGGTTGCGTGTTCATCTCGGGCGTCGCATTCCTGCTGCTCACGCTGGTCGGTGTGCGCCAGTTGATCATTGCCGCATTGCCGCGTTGGCTATTCGCGGCGGTAGGCGGCGGCGTGGGGCTGTTCATCGCCTTCATCGGCCTGGCGGACGCCGGCATCATCGTCGCCAAGCCCGGCACCATGGTGGGCTTGGGCAGCCTGACCACGCCGGGGGCGGCTGTCTCCCTATTCGGCATCGTGCTGATAGCGGCGCTGCAGGTCCGGCGCGTGAAGGGCGCCATGTTGCTCGGCATCCTGCTGACCGCCGCGCTCGGCTGGGCGGTCGGCCTTGGGCACTTCACCGCGGCGAGTTATTCGCTTGCCGACCTTGCGGCGACCGCCGGCAAGCTGGACCTGCGGGCGGCCCTGAACCTGAAGGGCGGCATTGGGATGTCGCTGCTGGAGATCGTGTTCGTCTTCCTGTTCGTCGACCTGTTCGACAACGTCGGCACGCTGGTCGCGGTGACCCGCAATGCTGGCCTTGTGGCGCCGGACGGCTCCGTTCCGCGCCTGAACCGCATCCTGATCGTTGATTCGGTGGCGATGGCAGTCGGCGCGGTCGCGGGCACCAGTCCGGTCACCAGCTACATCGAAAGCGCCTCCGGCGTCGCCGCCGGCGGCCGCACCGGACTGACGGCCGTCGTCGTCGGTGTGCTGTTCCTGATAACGCTGTTCTTCGCGCCGCTGGTGCAGGCGATTCCGGCGGCGGCGACGGCGCCTGCGCTGATCCTCGTCGGGGCGATGATGTTAGGTGCGCTGACCGAAGTGGATTGGAGCGATCCGTCCGCCGCGATCCCGGCCTTCGTCACCGTCATCATGATTCCGCTCAGCTATTCGATCGCCAACGGCCTGGCTTTCGGCATCACCACCTATGCGGTGTTGAAGTTGGTCAAGGGCGAAGCGCGCCGCAGCGATTGGCTCGTCTACGTGCTTGCCGCGCTGTTCGTCGTCAGGTTTATCTACGTCGCCTAGGCCGGTCTGCGGCGACTTGGGGGGAGGATGAGCAAGCACGTTCAGGTTGCACTCTGGCTCGCCGCGCTCACGCTCGGCGGGTGGGGTTTGGCCGGCGCCGCGCCTGCCAGCGCGCCCCGCCAAGCGATCGTCATCGATACGGACATCGGCGACGATATCGACGACGCCTTCGCGCTGGTGGTCGCGCTCAATGACCCGCGCTTCGAGGTGGTAGGTATTACTACCGCATGGGGCGATACGCACATGCGCACGTTGCTGGTCCGGCGGCTGCTGGCTGCGGCCGGGCGGGAGGATGTGCCGGTTGCCGAGGGCCCGGCGACGGCGAACACGACGCCATTTACCCAGAAGCAGTGGGCGCTTGGCGGCCGCGCGCAGGGACCTGCACCCGATGCCATCGAGTTCCTGCGCACCGTCACGCTGCAGCGCCCAGGTCAGATCACGCTCGTGGCGCTCGCGCCGCTCACCAACATCGAAGCGCTGCACGCGCGCGATCCGGAGGCGCTCGGACGGTTCGCTGCGGTGGTGCTGATGGCCGGCTCGATCTACCGCGGCTACAACCTCGGCGGCGCGATCCCGCAGGCGACGCCGCATGCCGAGTACAACGTCGCCTCGGCCCCCGCGGGGCTTGCGACGCTGCTGGCTGCCGGCGGGCGAGTCAGGATGTTTCCGCTGGATTCGACCCAGATCAAGTTCGATGAGGTTCACCGCGATCGGCTGTTCGCCTATGGGTCGGGTGCGTCAGATGCACTGGCGCTGCTTTATCACCAGTGGCGGCTGCTCAATGGCTGGGGCCAGCTGACGCCGACACTGTTTGATGCGGTGCCGCTGGCCTGGTTGCTGCAGCCTTCGTTGTGCAAGCTCGAGTCGATGCGCGTCGAAGTCGATGCGCGGGGCTTCACGCGTCCCGTTGCGGGAGCTGCCAACGTCGAGGTCTGTCTTGCGATTGACGAGAGCTCGACCTTGAACGTGCTGATGGATGATCTTGCCCCCGGGCTGCGCAGGAGTACGCCTTGAAGCTGTCGGCGGTTGCAGTCTCGATCTGCCTTTGTCTGGCGGCGCTGTCCTCGATGGCGGCAAGCTCGGGCCCGGTCGTCGCCACGCATGCCGGCGCCGTGCGCGGTTCGCCTGGATATCCCGAGGTGTTCCGCGGCATTCCCTACGCGACGCCGCCGGTGGGACGGCTGCGTTGGCGGCCGCCGCTGCCGCCCAAGCCCTGGGCTGGCATACGTGACGCGACGCGCTTCGGCAACGATTGCATGCAGGCGCCGTGGATGGTGCTGTCGGGGGTGCCGTTCAGTGAGGACTGCCTGAGCGCGAATGTCTGGACTCCGGCCCACGGAGTCGGCGAGCGGCGGGCGGTACTGGTGTTCATCTACGGCGGTGGCTTCATCGGCGGCAGTGGCGCCTACGCCCTCTACGATGGCGCCCCGCTCGCCCGCGAGGGTGTCGTCGTTGTCAGCTTCAACTACCGGTTAGGCGTCCTTGGCTTCCTCGCCCATCCCGGTCTTGCGGCGGAGTCGCCGCGGCATGCGTCGGGCAATTACGGCCTGCAGGACCAGATCGCCGCGCTGCAGTGGGTCCATGACAACATCGCCGCATTTGGTGGCGACCCGCAACGCGTGACGATTTTCGGCGAGTCGGCGGGCGCGTTCTCGGCCGCGGCCCTGCTCGTGGCGCCGAAGGCGAAGGGCTTGTTTCGTGGCGCAATCCTGCAGAGTGGTGGCTTGCCGCGGCTGAACACACAGGCCGACTCGGAGACGGCCGGCGTGCGGCTCGGTGCCGACATCGCAGCGCTGCGCCGGGTTCCTGCGGAGGAACTGCTGAAACACAATTTTGATTTTTTCCCTCATTCCAGTTCGGATCTGATGCAAGGCGCGTTTCCCGATCCGACCATCGACGGCGACGTTCTGGTCGAGCAGCCCAGGGACGCATTTGCCCGCGGAGCGATCAATCCCGCGTTTATCGTGATTGGCTACAACGCCGACGAGGGCGCTATGTTCACGCCGTCCGATCACCCGCACACCAAGGCCTCTTACGAGGCGTGGGTCGCGAACGGCTTTGGCCCGTTTGCCGCCGAGGTGCTGCGGCTCAACCCGGCGGCCGACGACGGCCTCGCTGCTGCTGCGATGTCGGCGGTGCTGGGCGATGTGGTGTTCAACGAGCCGTCCCGCATGATGGCGCGCAGCGCCGCCAAGGCGGGCCGGGTGACCTACGCGTATCTGTTCACCAAGCCGCTGGCGAACGTCCCGCCGGCGCCGTGGCACTCCGAGGAGATGCGCTACGTGTTCGGCACGCTCGACTCGCCCGGCTTCGTGCCGTTCCGTCCGGCCGCCGACGCGGGCGATCACATCCTGTCGCGCGCGATGCGTCGTTACTGGGCGCGATTGGCCATGAATGGCGACCCGAATGGCCCGGGTTTGCCCCACTGGCCTGCCTACGACGCGCAGACCGATCCGTACATCGAGTTCGGCGAGCCGATTCGCTCGGGGGCGGGGTTTCGGCGTTCGCAGGTCGACCTCGCCGAGCGATTTTTCAACGCCGCGCGCTGAGCGCCAGCTCAGTCGTCCAGGCCGATCACCCGACCGCGGTCCACGTCCACCAGGCCGTGGTCGGTGATCTTCAGGTGCGGCACAACCGATAGCGGCAGGAATGCCATCTGCACGAACGGCTCGTCGAGCGTGCAGCCCATCTCGTTGACGACGAGGCGCAGGGCCCGCAGGTCGTGTTCGACGGCCGCGGCGCTGCGGTCGCTGATGAGGCCGGCCACCGGTAGCGGCAGCTCGCCGCGCAGCTGGCCGGCCTGAGCGGCGACGAAGCCCCCTTGCAGGTCGATCAGTCGATTGACCGCCAGCGCCATGTCGCCGTCGTCGTGTCCGACCACGATGATGTTGTGCGCGTCGTGGCCCACCGAGGAGGCCAGCGCGCCACCGCGTAGCCCGAAGCCGCGCACGAACCCCACTCCAACGTTGCCGTTGCGGCCGTGGCGTTCCAGTACCGCGACCTTGGCGACATCCAGGGTGGTGTCTGCGTGGCGTGCGCCGTCCCGGTAGGGCAGCTCGAGGCGCAGTGCGTCGGTCAGTATCTGGTTGCGACGTAGCCCGATGACAGGTCCGGAGGGGCCCGCGCAGCGTGCGCGGAAGATCTCGGCGGTGACCGGAGCGCGACGGATCGAGCCGTAGCCGACCGGGGCGGGCAGTGTCGGATGGGGCAGTGTTTCAAGGTCCGCGATCCGACCCGCCTGGATCACGCGTGCAACGTCGCAGCGCTGCAGGTCGCGCAGCAGAACGATGTCGGCGCGCTGGCCCGGTGCGATCAGCCCCCGGTCGCGAAGACCGAAGCCCGCCGCTGCGGCCCAACTGGCTGCCCGGTAGACGGCCAGCGGCGGCCGCCCCGCTGCGATCGCGGTGCGAATCAGGTGGTCAATGTGGCCGTCTTCGGCGATATGCAGCGGCGTGCGGTCGTCGGTGCAGAAGGCCAGGAACGGCGAATGAGCCACGTCGATGAGCGGCGCCAGGGCCACCACGTCGCGTGTCACGCTGCCATCCCGGATCAGTACGCGCATGCCCTTGGACAGTTTCTCGAACGCCTCTTCAAGCGAGGTCGACTCGTGGCAGTTGCGGATGCCGCAGGCGAGGTAGGCGTTGAGATCCCGGCCGCGCAGCAATGGTGCATGGCCGTCGATGCCCAGCTCCTGGAATGCGGCGAGTTTCGCCAGAACGTCGGGATCTTTCGCCAGCACGCCGCCGATGTTCATCATCTCGGCGAGTCCCAGAACCTGCGGATGGTCGCGCAGCGACACCAGATCGTTCGCCGACAGTGTCGCGCCGCTGGTCTCCAGCGCGCTGGCCGGGACGCAGGAAGAGAGGTTGATGCGCAGGTCGAGCGTTAGCGCTGTCGCGCTATCAAGGTAGTACTCGAGTCCGGCGCGGCCCTCGACGTTGGCTATTTCGTGCGGATCGGCAATCGCGGTGGTGGTGCCGCGCGCGAGCAGCAGCCGCTCGAACTCTCCTGGCAGCACCAGCGTGGACTCAGGATGCAGATGGGTATCGATGAACCCGGGCACGGCGACGAGCCCGCGCCCGTCGATTTCGACGACGCCGCGGTAGCCCTCTTCGCCCGTGCCGACGATGGTGTCGCCGCAGACGGCGATGTCGGAGCGGTTCAGTTCACCGGTGACCAGATTGAAGACGCGGGCGCCTTTGATGACCAGGTCTGCACGCGTAAGCCCACGTGCCTGATCGATGCGGCGCGCCAGGTCCGTTGCCCTCACCGGGCTGCCATGACTGTGCGGCTCACGCATCGTAGCCACTGAGTTCGCAGCAACTGACATGGTCGCCGCCGGCATAGCCGACGACGCGGATGGCGTAGACCGGCGCGCCGGCGGCGAGTACTGCCGTCAGGCTGGCGTGGGCGGTGAGCGCTGGCGCGGTCGTTGCGCTGCTCGGTGGGTAGCCGGCGAGTGTTGCCGCCAGCTGCCAGTTGGCGCGATGGGCGCTAGGGTACGGCGCGTCCTTCCAGGTCGGTATCGGCTCGCGCACGACCTCCACGCGCGGCGGCCCGCGTGAGCTGTCGAACCAGCCGCCCTGCGGTCCGATCGGCCCATGCCGGAAGACGATCCGCGCGAGCGGTCGTGGTGCGTCGAGCACGACCGTGAACCAGACCGGGTCGGCGCGGCTACCGCGGGCGCCCTGATTGATTTCCCAGGGCCCGGGATCGCGTGGGTAGATCGTGCAGTAGGTGGCTGGATTTTCGTCGGTCAGCGCCTCGGCGATGTCGGTGTCCGGTCGCTGCGCCTCGGGGCCGGCGAGCCACAGCGCGGTCGACAGTACTGCGCGAGCGTAGGCGGTGGCGGCCGGGAGGTCTTGGCGCACTGCGCCGCGACTTTGCATCCAGACGCTGTAGTTACGCGCGTCTGCGAACGGTATGAGCACCAATTCCGCCGGCTCGTAACGCAGGCCGCCAGCGCCGTCGGGTACGCCGCGTTGCCCGGGGGCGAGGTAGGTGGGCAGCCCGCCCGCGTCGCCGGGCGTGACGCGCGCGGCGTTGATCGTTGTGCGATGCAGGTAGGGCACGTCGGCGTTACGGCTCCGTTCCAGAGCGAGCACCTGCGGGCCGTACTGCAGAGCCGTCGCGTCCGGATAGGTTGGCGCGCCCGGCAGCATGCGGGTCGGCAGCTCCATCTGGATGCGAACCACGTCGCCTGCTTGCCAGCTGCGCGTAATCTGTGCGTACTCGCCGGCTTGGGCGACAACCCGCTGTGCGCCGACCTGTGCCTCGAAGTGGCTCGTCCAGTCCGGCACCCGCATGCGCAGCGTGAAGCGAACGCGGCCTGCCGGCTCAATGGCCAAGGTGACGTTGCCGTCGTCGGGGAAGCGCGTCCGGCTCGTCAATGTCACCGCTACCCCCTGCAGCGTGCAGGTCGCCTGGCCGGGCGCGTACAGGTTCACGACCAGCGCCCCCTCTTGCAGGCCCCAGGCCAGCGACGGCAGCAGGGCAAGGCCGCGCGGCCCGCTAGAGACGCAACAGACCATCTGGTGGGAGTGCTCCTTCAGGCCCACGAAGGAGGTGTAGTAGCTGAAATCGCCGTTGCTGTCGTCCTGTGCCGCCAGCAGGTGGTTGTAGGCGGCGCATTCGATTTCTGCCGCGTATCGCGCCTCGCCGGTCAGCTGTAGCAGGCGTGCGTTCAGTTGCAGCCAGCTGACGGTCGCGCAGGTCTCGCCGACGTTGGATGCGGCCAGCGACAGCAGGCGCGGCGGGCGCTGAAAGTGTTCGCCGGCGCTGACGCTGCCGGTGGGGTAGCGCTGGTGCTGAACGATGTCCTGCCAGGCTGCCTTGACTGCGCGCAGGATGTCGGACTTGCCGGTGATGCGGTAGTAATCCACCAGTCCGATGAGGTTGGAGAGCATCTCGTAGGCTTTGCCATTGGCCGTCCGGTGCACGCGGCCATGTTCCAGCAGTGCGCTGACGATGCGGGGGCCACCCGCCTGCTCGGAGGCTCGCACGATGTAGTCGGCGAAGCCAAGTACGCGCGGCTCACCGGTACGCGTGTATAGCGCACAGATCGGCTCGAGCACGCTGGTCGCGGCCATGCCCATGTGCTCTCCCGCCGCGATGATGTTCCGTTGGCCGGGAGCGTCGCCAAACGTGCGCTCCAGCAGCTCGAACATCCGCTGGCAGCATGCCAGCGCCGCGGGGTCGCCAGTCAGCTCGTGGTAGGCCAGCAGTCCGATCAGGTTGTACTTGTGAACCCAGACGTCCCAGCCGCTCCAGCGTCGATCGAGGGGGTAGGTGCCAAGGTATCCATCCGCGCCTTGGACGGCGATCAGCTGGGCCACGACTCGGTCCACCAGCAGGCGTAGTTCCGGGTGCGCCTCTTCGGCCAGCGCCATGCAGGCCGCATCCAGGAACTTGCCAGCGTGCTCGCCGGCCCACGCCTGGTTCATCCCGTCGGTGGCCTCACGATTGACGAAGCAGGCGATGAAGGCCTGCTCGTCGATCTGCAGGAGGCGCCGTTGCACGTTGACGCGCAGCCGTTGGCCCAGTCGTCCATGGATCCTTCGGCTCATCGCCGCTAGCGGCACAAGCCGTGCTGGTGCTGCAGCGAGGGGCGACGGCGTGGCTGACGCCGTGGCACGGCTGAGCAAGGCAGGAGCCGCCGATACGGCTGCCAGCCACTGCAGTGCTCGTCGCCTCGAGAGCGTATTCATAGGCGCCTCTCCCGGAAGTTGCTTCAGCACGCCGCTCGCCGTTCATGCGTCAAGGGCTGGGGCTCAGCGCTTGCCATCACGCAAGGCGCGCAGCCGATCGCGGATCGGTTCAATGCCGGGTTTGTGGGCGAGGATCTCATCGACTGACAGGCCGGCGAGTTCGTGGGGGAACACCAGCCAGCGGTCGGTTTCGTGCAGGTAGTAGTGCGGCACGCCCGGCGGTACACAGTTCGCAGGCTTGCAGTAGATCGTTGCAATGCGGATCTGCGGTGTGTTGCGGCGGCATTCATGACGCAGATCGTCGATGACCTGTCGGATGCTGCGCCCGGAATCGTAGACGTCGTCGACGATCAGCAGGGAGTCCTCGGCGTTGAGGCTGTGAACCAGGTAGTTCAGGCCGTGCACCTGGACGCGTGCGGCGGTCGTGCCGATGCCGGTGTAGAGCGAGGTGCGGATCGCGATGTGGTCGGTCTTTACGCCGCAAAAGTCGAGCAGCTCCTGGACCGCGATGCCGACCGGTGTGCCGCCGCGCCAGATCCCTGCGATATGGGTTGGGCGGAACCCGCTATCGAGAATCTTGAGGGCCAGTCGGAACGAGTCAGCGAGCAGCTCATCGGCGCTGATGTAGAGACGCTCGGTCGCATTTGCGTCAGGCATGGGATCCTCGGGCATTGAGTTCAGGGTGCAGCGACGCGACGTGTCGCGTTATCGGAAGGATCGGCGGCACGATGCGAAATCGGTACGCGTGTCGGGTTTCTGTGGCGCAGGTCGCTAACGGAGCCGCGTTCGATCAGCCGCACCGGCAGGATGTGGCGGGTCGGTGGTCCGCCGGTGGGGGACGCGATCCGCGCCAACAGCAGCTCCAGCACCTCGCGCCCGAGGGCCTCGATCGGCTGTTCGATGATCGTCAGCGGCGGGCTGGTGACGGCGGCCCAGAGCTGGTCGTCGAATGCCACGAGCGACAAATCGTCGGGAATCGAAATTCGCGCGTCGCGTGCCGCCTGCAGCACTCCCAGTGCGAGGACATTGCCGAGGGCGAGGATCCCCGTCGGGCGCTCGCCACGCATCAGCAGCGCGTGCGCCGCGGCGACTGCAGCATCGATCGAATAGCCGGTGCCGGCCACTCGCTCGGGGCCACAGGGGAGGCCAGAAGCTGCCATCGCTGTGCGCCAGCCTGCTATCCGCTCGTCGTTAGCGAAGGTGCCTGGACTGCCCTGTACGCAGGCGATGCGTCGGTGGCCACGCTCAATCAGATGCAGTGTGGCGATCTCGGCGCCGCGACGATGATCGCTGGTGACGGCAGGCAACGGCGGATCATCCAGCAGTCGGTCGACCAGTACGCAGGGACGCGCGCCGAGCGAGCGCAGCGGCGCGCTGGTCGCCGGTGTGCCGACCGGCGCGAGAATAAGTCCGTCGACCCGGCGGCTCAGCATCAGCCTGATCGCTTGGGCCTCGACTTCGGCGTCCTCCTCGCTGTCTGCAATCAGTACCGAGTAGCCGTGGCGTCTGGCATGGCGCTCGATCTGCCGTGCGAGTTGCGCAAAAAAGGGGTTGGAGATGTCGGGGATCACCAGTCCGATGGACAGGGTGCGGCGTAGCCGCAGACTCCGCGCCAGCTGGTCTACCACGATGCCTGAAGCGCTGGCAGCCTCGAGTACACGCGTGCGCGTGGCGACGCTGATGCGGTAGCGCTCGGCCTGGCCGCTCAGCACGCGTGACACTGTCGCGACCGAGACGCCAAGCGCGGCGGCGAGGGTCTTTAGTGAGGGCGACGCGGGCGATTGCGGCATGGGGGCGAGACCGTGGCGGTGTCCGGGCGGACGCTTGACGCTCCTTTACGAGCGTTGCACAATCGTTTGCGCAATTCAAGAACGAGATCCAAAAATGGGGGCTGGCATGCGTGCGATTGTCGTCGGGGTGACCTTCGGAATGCTGCTCACGCTGGTTGGCTGCAAGCCCGCCGCTCCTTCAGGACCGGCTGCCGACGCGCGCCCCAAGGTCGCGCTGATCATGAAATCGCTGGCCAACGATTTCTTTGCCACGATGGCGGAGGGTGCCCAGCGGCATCAGGCAGCTCACGCGGCCGATTACGAGTTGCTGGTGTCTGGCACCAAGAATGAGACCGACATCGGTGAACAGGTCAACCTCGTGGAGCAGGCCGTCGCGCAGGGCGCGCGCGCGATCATCGTCGCGCCAGCTGACTCGAAGGCGCTGGTGCCGGCGCTGCGGCGTGCGCAGTCGCAGGGTGTGCTTATCGTGAACATCGACAACCGCCTCGACGCCGACGTCGTGCGCCAGGCCGGCCTGCAGGCGGCCTTCGTGGGTCCTGACAACCGCGACGGTGCACGCCGCGTTGGTGAAGCGCTCGCCGCCCAGCTGAAGGCTGGCGACGAGGTCGCCATCATTGAGGGAGTCACGACTACCTTCAATGGTCAGCAGCGTCGTGCCGGCTTTGAGGATGCGATGAAGGCGGCGGGTGCGAACGTCGTCGCGATTCAGAGCGGCGAATGGGAAATGGACAAGGCGAACAGCGTTGCGGCGAACCTGCTGTCGTCGCACCCGAAGCTGCGCGCGCTGCTCTGCGCTAACGACAACATGGCGTTAGGCGCCGCCGCCGCGGTGGCCGCTGCCGGCAAGTCCAAAGGCGTCATGGTCGTGGGCTTTGACAACATAGCCGCCATCAAGTCGTTGCTTGCCGATGGCCGACTGGTCGCATCGGCTGACCAGCACGCCGACCGCCTGGCGGTCGAGGGCATCGAGCTTGCGCTCGCGTCGCTCAAGTCCGGTCAGCCGGGCGCGGATCGCGCGACGCCGGTTGATGTCGTGACGCGCTAGGCGCACCAGGGTGGGCATGTTCGGGCTGAAGCGGGGATCGGCTGCCGACCTGCTCGTGCTGCTCGCGGTCTGGGCCGGTTTGCTGCTGCTGTTTGGGCAGCTGAGTGCTGGCTTCCTCAGTCCCGCGACCCTAGGCTCGGTGGCGAACCGGATACCGGCGCTGCTGCTGGTCGCCACCGGGATGACGTTGCTGATGGTGACCGGTGGCATAGACCTGTCGGTGGGATCGCTGGTGGGATTCTGCGGCACGGTGGTCGGTGTCGTCATGGTCGACTGGGGCTGGACGTTGCCTGCTGCGGTCGCATGCAGCATCGCGGTCGGCCTGCTGCTTGGCAGCGTGAGCGGTCTGGTTAGCGTCAAGCTCAGGTTGCCGTCGTTCATCGTTACCCTTGGCATGCTCGAGGTCGCGCGCGGGCTTGCGTTCCTTGCTGCGCATTCCCGCACCAAGTACATCGGCGACACGATCGAGAGTCTCGGCACGCCGATTGCGGGATTGGTCGTGTCGCCGGCATTTCTTTGCGCACTGCTGGCGGTGGCGCTCGGTCAGGCCCTGCTCTCGTATACTGTGCTCGGCCGGCAGTTGGTTGCCGTGGGTGCCAACATTGAGGCGGCGCGCATCTCCGGCATCGCCGTTGATCGCCCGCGTATCGCGGCGCACGCCCTGTTGGGTGCGCTGACCGGTGTCGCGGCTGTCTTCAACTGCTCGAGGCTGGGATCAGCCGATCCGAACGCCGGCGTCGGCTTCGAGCTGTCGGTCATCGCTGCGGTCGTCGTTGGCGGGACCAGCTTGTTAGGCGGCCGGGGTTCGGTCGCGAAGAGTTTTCTTGGCGTGCTGATCGTAGCGACGCTCGAGGCTGGGCTGGTCCAGGCCGGCGCGTCTGAGCCGCTCAAGCGGGTCGTGACCGGCGTGGTAATCGTGGTCGCGGTGCTTGCCGACACCTGGCGGCGACGCGACTGATGCTGCGCGCCGAGCACCTCACCAAGCGCTTCGGCAGCGTCACTGCGCTGGCTGATGTGAGTTTCGATCTGCGCGCCGGCGAGATCCATGCGCTGTGCGGCGAGAATGGTGCGGGCAAGAGCACGCTGATCAAGCTGCTGTCGGGCGTTCACCCGCACGGCAGTTACCAGGGTCGCTTTGAGCTCGATGGGCGGGAGGCGAATTTCGCATCGATCCGCGATGCGCAGGCGGCGGGCATAGCCGTGATCTATCAGGAGCTGTCCTGCATCGACGAAATGAGCGTCGCTGAAAACCTCTTCCTGGGTCGACCGACCACGCGGTACGGGGTATTCATCGACCGGGGTGCGGCCGAGCGCCGCGCTGCTGCGGCACTCGCGCGCTTTGGCGTGAGCCTCGACCCGGCGGCGCCGATGCGGTCGCTTGGCATCGGCCAGAAGCAGCTCGTGGAGATCGTCAAGGCGCTGCTGCGCGAGTCCCGGATCCTGATCCTGGACGAGCCGACGGCAGCGCTCGCGGAGCACGAGGTCGAGGTGCTGCTGGCGATCCTGAGGGACCTGCGCGCCAGTGGTATTGGCCTGATCTATATTTCCCACCGGCTCGAGGAGCTCGCGAAGATCGCGGACCGCGTGACGGTGCTGCGTGACGGTGCGACGGTGGCGTCGATGCCGATCGCGGCGGTGGATCCCGCGACGCTGGTAAGGCACATGGTCGGCAGGGACGTTGCTGAGCTCTATCCGACGCGGACGGCGCGTCGCGGGGCGCCGCTGCTGCAGGTGCGGGATCTTTCGGTAGCGGCGCCACGCGGCGGGGTTCGGATCGAGGGAGTTTCGTTCGACCTGCATGCGGGCGAGGTACTTGGGATCGGCGGACTGATGGGGGCGGGACGGACGGAACTGCTGTCCCACCTCTACGGCGCCTGGGGTCGTCGGTCCGCGGGTCGGGTAACCCTCGACGGGCAGCGCCTCGATGCGGGTGGGCCGGACTCGAGCCTGCGCGCAGGGCTGGTGCTGGTCACTGAGGATCGCCGTCGCTATGGGCTCTGCATCGAGCAATCGATCGGCTTCAACCTGTCGCTCTCGTCGCTGGCGCAGGTCTCGCGTTGCGGTGTCGTGTCACGGCGTTCGGAGGCACTGCGCAACGGCGAATGGTTTTCCAAGCTTGGCGTCCATGCGACCGGGCTCGACGCTGTGGTCGGTCGGCTTTCCGGCGGCAATCAGCAGAAAGTCGTGCTCGGCAAGGCATTGATGACCGCCCCGAAGGTCGTGATGCTCGATGAGCCGACCCGTGGCATCGACGTGGGCGCGAAAATGGAAATCTACGCGCTGATCAACTCGCTGACGGAATCCGGCTGTGCGGTACTGCTGGTGTCGAGTGAATTGCCGGAGCTGATCGGCGTCAGTGACCGGATCCTGATGCTGCATGATGGGCGCGTTACCGGTACTTTCTCGCGTGACCAGGCGACCCCGGAAGTGCTGATGAAGGCAGCGCTGGGCACGGCCGTCGTCCACACGGATGCTGCATAGAATCGATAGCGGGCTCGCAACCGGGCCAGGAAGGAGATGATCGATGATGAAAAGAATCCTCAGCACGCTCTTGCTGGCGGCGCTTGCGCTGCTGGCGATGTCGCCGGCATCCGCGTCGGCGCGCCGGGTCGTCATCGATCAGGACGGCTCGGGTCCGGGCGGCTCCAACCAGATGTCAACGATGGCGTTGCTGCAGTCGGCGGACGTCGAAGTGCTTGGCATCACGATCGTCACTGGCAATGCCTGGCGCGATGACGAGGCGCGGCACACGCTGCGCATGCTCGAGCTGATCGGCCGTAGCGACGTGCCGGTGGCGCTCGGTGCGGTGTTCCCGCTGGTGCGCACTCAGGAAGAGACGCGCATTGCTACGGCGCTTGTTGGCCAGGTGGGTTGGCTCGGAGCCTGGGGCCACAAGCCGGCCTCAATCACCACCTCGGCCGCTGGTCTGGTCGAGCCGCCGAAGCCGGCGGTGATGCCGGGGCCGTGGGAGACCCCACCGCTGCGCGAAGGTGAGACGCGCCTGCAGCCAATTGCCGAGGACGCCGCTCACTTCATGATTCGGCAGGTCCATGCCTATCCTCACCAGGTGACGATCTATGCCGCAGGTCCGCTGACCAATGTGGCGCTCGCGATCTCGATCGACCCGCATTTCGCGGAGCTCGCGCAGGGCATCGTGCTGATGGGTGGCAGCCTGAACCCGCACACGGACGATCCGGAGTTCTCCACCAGCCCGCGGCATGAGTTCAATTTCTGGTTCGATCCGGAGGCCGCGCACATCGTCTTGCGCGCGCACTGGCCGCGTATCGACGTGACCACGGTTGATATCTCTATCCAGGCGATGTTCACCGAGGGGATGCTCGCCGCGATCGCGAAGTCGCCGCATCCGGCGGCCCGCTATATCGCCGAGTATTCCCAGGAGCGCTACTACCTCTGGGATGAACTTGCCGCGTGTGCCTGGCTTGACCCCAAGATCATCACCAAGGAGCGGCTGCTCTATATGGACGTCGATATCAGTCACGGCCCTTCCTACGGCAATACCTTGACCTGGAGTCGCGACGTGCGTCCTGAGCTCGACCTGCAGCAGGTGCACGCCCAGCTGGAGGTGGACCTGCCGCGTTTCACGCGTCAGTTCATCGAGCTGATGTCGGCTCCGACCGTACGAGTGGTGCCGGCCCGGCGGCCCTAACGGCGCCTAGAGCGCCTGCCGGTGGCGATACACGCGTCAGGGGCGCCCGAGATAGAGGTAGACCGAGACGAAGCCGCCCCCGGCAACGCCGGTGCCCAGGTAGAGCGGGCCGAGCGCGGAGTCGGCCGAAAGAAATAGCGAGCCGCCGTACAGGTGATCGCCGCGGGTCGTGTCCAGCGGGTGGGTCGCGTCGGCGGCCTCGAGGGAAAAGCCTGCGTAGAGCGCAGGCACCAGTGCCGAGAAGCTCGCGATCTGGCGCCTATAGACGGCGCGCACGAAGACGGCGCGCGTCACCAGCAGTTGATCCTCGCGGTAGCCCGACATGTTCTGGAAGCCACCCAGCGAGAAGGCCTCGTTCGGTGGCAGATCGCTGCCGAACGAGCTCTGGATACGCGCGGCGAGCAGCAGGCTGGAGCGCTCCGTGCCGAAGGCCCGCTCCAGATCCACCGTCACCCGATCGTAGTGCTGCGTGCCGCCCAGCACCTCGCGAGCGAGATGCGCATCAGCGCTGAACAGGAAGCCCTGCCGCGGGAAGTCCAGGTTGTCGAGGCTGTCGATGACCAGGCTGGCGCGCCAGGCGGTCAGTCGTTCGTGCAGGTTGGGCAGCAACGGCGAGCCGATCGAGCGTGTGGCATCGGTGCGGCCGGCCTCGAGACCTACGCGCAGTTCGCCGGTCTGGCCGAGCCGCGCGCCCAGGTCGACGCCGCCGCGCAGGTCGCGCAGTCGGTAGCTTGCCAGTGCCGAGCCATCGACGTACAGGCTGCGGATCCGCTCACTGAGGTCGAGGCGGGGCGCGACGAAGTAACGACGTGTAGGCTCCAGGGGCTGGCGTAGCTCGCTGGTCAGAGAATTGCGGTGGCCGAAGCTGGCCCGGTTGCGCCACTCGAGGCCCGAGTCCGTCAGCCAGGTCATGCGATGGTCGGCGAGTAGCGTGAAGTCGCTGTTGCCGGCAAAGTCCGTCGCCAGCATCACGCTGCCACGCAGGTAGTTGGGGCCCCAGGGCTTTTCGCGCGGCCGCAAGACGAGTGCCGTGCCGCTGTCGCGTGGCTCGAGACTCGCGTTGACGGTTTCGAAGTCGTCGGTCGCGAGCAGGCGATTGACTGTGTCTTGCGCATCCTTCGGATGCAGGTTCACGAGCCGCTCGATCGCAGCCGGCGGTACGCGCCGAAGCGTGGAGGTGTCGACGACGATCTGGTCGTAGCGGGGCGGCGTGCGTGCCACCCGCTGTCCCTCCCGCCACACACGGTAGTCGTCTTCGCTGACCGAGAACGGCGCGAGCGCCAGCGCGCGGCGGCGCGTCGCCAGTTCGGCATCGATGATGTGGTCAGCGCCGTGCGCAAAATCGGTCGCGCTGAAAGTCCCAAGTTCCGGCTCGATCAGTACGTCCGCCGGACCGAGCTGTGCCAGTGACGCGCTTACGTTCTGCTCGGCGAGGATGTTGAGCATCTGCGTTGCGGCGGTGAGGATCGAGTCGATCTCATTGCGCTTGAGCAAAGGCGTGCCGGTGTTTACCGCAATGATCCTTGCCGCCCCCAGTGCCTGGGCGATATCGATGCCGATGTTGCGCACCAGGCCGCCGTCGACCAGCACGCGGCCGTTGAGTTCCACCGGCGCGAAGGCGCCGGGGACGGACATGCTGGCCCGGATTGCCGTGGCCAGATCGCCACCGTCCAGCACGACCAGACGGCCGTTTTCGAAGTCGGTGGCGAGTGCGCGGTACTGGATCGGCAGCTGGTCGAACGATGCCCGTCCGGATGGCGAGACGAGTGATTGCAGGAAGTACTGCAGGTGCTCACCGGCGACGACCGCTTGCGGCAGCAGCAGGCGCTGACCCCCTGCGCCTACCTCGGTGATGCCGACGTGGGCACGGTCGAGTTCGCGCGCGTAGACGGAGCGGTCCGGGCGCGCTGGCCGGTCGGTCAGCAGCAGATCCCAGTTGGCGCCTCTAATCGCCGTTTCGATCTCGGCCGGGGCGGCGCCAGAGGCATAGACGCCGCCGATGATGGCGCCAGCACTCGTGCCGACGATGCAGTCGACCGGCACGCGCAGTTCCTCGAGCACCTTGAGTACGCCGATGTGGGCGATGCCGCGCGCGCCACCGCCGGAGAGTACCAGGCAGGTCTTGGGGTGGGTGGCCGCAGCGGCGGGTGCCGCGCGCGCGACTGGCGGTAGCAGCAATAGCAGCAGCAGCAGCGACTGAAGGCGACGGGCGTGGTGCATGACCGGCTGGGCGACTCGCGGAGGCTTCAAGGAAGATGCGCAGTTGTCGGTTGCGACCCACCGCTGCGCACGCGTCGTGCGCGGCCCGGCCGGTGGACGCTACCACGCGTCGTCAGCACGCCGCTACGGCACGACGGTGTCGATGGCGCCACGCAGCACGTGGATTGTCGCCGGCGTATTGCCGAGCAACTGGCCGTCGGCCTCGATGCGGGCCGGCGGATCGGTGCTAATCGACAGCGCTGCGACCTGCCGCCAGTGAACGGCCGGATCCTCGAGCAGTCGGCCGCTGTAGATCGACGGCAGCCGCCGGAGCGTGGCCAGTACGCCGAGGTGATCGATGGTCACGAGGTCCAAGAGGCCGTCGTCTGGTCGTGCGCGCGGGGCAAACTGCATGCCACCACCGGCGTAGCGCCCCAGGGCCGCGAACGTTGCGAAGTAGCGTCCGGAGAGCCGCTCGCCGGCGGCGGCGATCTGTGTCAGCGGCGGGCGATAGCGTATGAGGCCTGCGGCTACCGCGGTGAGATACGCCAGTGCGCGCGGCCCGCGACGCGGCAGCTGCTCAAGCACGTAGGCATCGTAGCCGACACCGGCGAGGTTGAGGAAGTAGCGGGTCTGGAGGCCGTTGTCGGCCACGTACTCGATGGCGCCGACGTCGTGGGCGAGCGTGCGTCCCGCGGCCAGCATCGCGGCAAAGGCCGCTGGGCGGCGTGGAATCGCCCGGCCGCGTGCCCAGTCGTTGCCGGTGCCGCAAGGGGCGAGCGCGAGCGTTGCTCGGGTCGGGGCGCCGATCAGGCCGTTGAGCACCTCGTGCAGCGTGCCATCGCCACCTATAGCAAGAATCCTCGACTGCCCCGCGGCGATCGCCTCGCGCGCAAGGCCAGTCGCCTCGCCGGGGCCGCGGGTCGTCTGCAGCTCGATGTTAATGCCGCGGGCGGCAAGGGCTGCGGCGTAGCGCGGCCAGCGCCGTGCCGCGCGGCCCCGGCCGGCGGCCGGGTTCAGGATCGCAAGCCAGCGTGCGCTCATGTGACCGCTGCGGCTAGGGCAGCGCCGAGTCCCAGTGTCGTTGCGAGGGTCGCGAAGTTTGCCGGGGGTGGGGCGAGTACGCGCAGTGTCACGCCGTCGGCTGGGTGCGCAAGCACCAGCTCGACCGCATGCAGCAGCAGCCGGTCCGAGCCGAAATGCTCGCGGAACATCCGGTTGTGGGTGCCCTTGCCGTAGGTGGTGTCGCCGATGATCGGATGACTGACGTGTTTGAGATGTCGGCGCAGTTGGTGGCGGCGTCCCGTTGTCGGTCGCAGTTCAACCAATGAGTAGCGGGCGGCTGGGTACCGGTCGACCGGGATCGGGATTTCTACCCGCGCCAGCGTACGCAGGTGGGTGGTCGAAGGCTGCGCGTTGCCTTCATCGGGCAGGATGACGCCGTCGTCGGTCATTCGGCGCAATGGATGGTCGATGTGCAGCGTATCCGGCGGCCAGCCGCGGACGATGGCCAGATAGCGCTTAGTGACCCCGCCGTACTCGAACGCCATGCTCAGCTGGCGGTGGGTGGCGGTGTCCAGCGCGAACAGCAGAGCGCCCGAGGTCGCCCGATCGAGTCGATGGGCCGGATAGACGGCCATGCCGAGCTGGTCGCGCAGGCGCTGCATGGCATAGCTCGTTGCGCCAGGATCGAGCCGCGTCCGGTGCACGAACAGGCCCGAGGGCTTGCCGATGGCGACGAGCCAGGGGTCGGCATGGAGGATTTCCAGAGGCGGATCGCGGCATACTGAGCCGTCAGCCCCTTTTTCAGGATCCCCCGCATCATGACGAGCACGACGCGGCCTGCGAGCCGGCCCAAGGCCCGCAACGGCGCCCCCAGCAGCTTTACCCGGGTGCGTCGTCTCGCCGATTGCGGCGTCTACGAGCGCGAGGTCATCGATTCGATCCTCGACGCCGGCATGCTCTGCCACGTTGCCCATGTCGTCGACGGGCGGCCGATCGCGACCCCGACGTTCCACTGGCGGGTCGGCGACCGCGTCTACTGGCACGGCAGCGTCGCCAGCCGGATGCTCAAGGCCAACGCCGCCGGCGGCGAGGTTTGTCTGACGGTCACCCTGATGGACGGGTGGGTACTGGCGCGTTCGGCGTTCAACCATACCGCCAACTATCGCTCGGTCCTGTGCTTTGGTCGACCTGAAGTCGTCGAGGACCCTGCGGAGAAGGGCCGACTGCTGCAGGCATTCACCGATCACTGGTTCCCGGGGCGCTGGCCCACCCTGCGGCCGATGACCCGCAAGGAGCTTGGCGCGACGCTCGTGCTGTCCCTGCCGCTCACCGAGGCGTCGGCCAAGGTTCGTACCGGCGGTGCGGACGACCCGGCGCGCGATGTGGCTTTCCCGGCCTGGGCGGGGGTGGTGCCGATCCGCACCAGCCTGGGCGTGCCGCTGCCTGAGCCGGGCTTAAAGCCGGGACTCGCCCGCCCGAAGGTGCGGCCTCCAGGCGGGCCGGTCCCGCGCGCTGCCCGCCAGCCCGGCAAGCGTCGTTGAGCGTGCCGCTGGAGTACCTCACCGCCCGCGAGGCGGTGGACCTGTTCGCCTCCCGGCAGCTGTCGCCGGTGGAGCTGATGCAGGCGCTGCTGGCACGCGCCGAGCGGCTTTGCGGGTCGATCAACGCCACCACAGCCATCCACGCGGAGGCGGCGCTGGCACAAGCGCGCTTGTCCGAGGCGCGCTACCGGGCAGGCACGCAGCGGCCGCTGGAAGGCGTGCCGGTTGCGATCAAGGAGGAGACCTCGGTCGCTGGCTGGTCGCGCACGATAGGTTCCTGGCTGCACGACGAAGTGGCAGCGGAGAACCATCCGATCGTCGACAAGTTGCTGCAGGCGGGTGCAATTCCGCACCTGCAGACGACGGTGCCGGAGTTTTGTTTGATCGGCCAGACCTGGTCGAGCCGTTACGGTGTCACGCGTAACCCGTGGAATCCGTCGATCACGCCGGGCGGCTCCAGCGGCGGCTCTGGTGCCGCCCTCGCGGCGGGCCTTGCGCCGCTCGCGACCGGTAGCGACATGGGTGGCTCGACCCGAATCCCCGCCGCGCTGAACGGCCTGTATGGCTACAAGCCGCCGTTCGGCCGGCTGGCGAGTACGCCGGGGGAGGAGCTTTTCTCGTTCGCGGTCGAAGGGCCGCTCGCGCGCAGCTACGACGATCTGGTGGTGATGCAAAACGTGATCCGCGGTCCGCATCCTGCGAGCTACTGCGGCATGCCGGGCGAGCCGCTGCCAGCCACCTACCCGGAGCTGGATGGCATGCGGATCGCTTGCGCGATCCCGGCCGCGGGGATCTGCGCCGATACCCGCCGCAACCTGCAGCTGGCGTGCGAGCTGCTGCGCAGCCGTGGCGCACAGGTGGAGTCCGTCGCGCTGGACTGGAACCTTGGTGAGACTGGCGATGTGCTGATCGAGGCGATCTTCGGTCTGTTCTTCGATGAGTACCTGGAGGGCTACGGGCCCGAGGCGCTGGCGCGGGGGACGCCGTACCTGGACTGGCTGATCGGCCGGTTCCGCGGGCGACGCAACTCGATCATGCGTGCCGCGGCGCTCGCCTCGCAGATGCATCGGGAGCTCGACGCGAAGCTATGGAGTCGGGGCGTCCGGGCATTGCTCTGCCCGACCGTTCTGACCACCACCGTGCCGGCTGATCTTGATCTGACGGAGATTCGTTCGCTGGATATCGACGGCACGATGGTTGATAGCTACCTGGGGTGGGTCTGGACCACGCCATTCAACCTGTTGAGCCGCTACCCGGCGCTGGCCGTGCCAACCGGCATGGCTGCGAATGGCGTGCCGACCAGCATGCAGATCGTTGCGCCGCCATTTGCGGACGAGACGGTATTCGCCGTTGCCTATCATCACTCGCTGGCGGCAGGCTCAGAGCTGTACCGGAGTAGATTCCCCGACCTGCCGCATGCCTGAGGCCAAGATGACCGAAATTCCACCGACGGCTGCCGCTCCCACGCTCAAGCGCTCGCTGCGCTTCTGGGACCTGATTGTGTACGGCCTGGCCTACATCGCCCCGATTGCGCCACTGTCGACGCTCGGCTTCGTCTGGGATGCGTCCAACGGACTGATAGCGCTCGCCTACGTGCTCGGTGGCATCTGCATGTACTTCACCGCCAAGAGCTACGCGCTGATGAGCGAATCGCTGCCGACGGCAGGTTCGGTGTATGGCTTCGCGCGTTACTCGCTCGGGGTCTTCCCGGGCTTCATCGCCGGCTGGATGATACTGCTCGACTACCTGTTGATCCCGGCGCTGGTCTACGTGCTGATCGCCGTGGCGCTGAGTACGCTGGTGCCGGGCGTGGACCGTTCGGTGTGGATCGTACTGATGGTGGCGTTCACGCTCGGCGTCAACTGGTTTGGTGTCACGGTCACCACGCGGGTGAATTTCGTCGCGGTCGGTTTCCAGGTGCTGCTGCTGCTCGGCCTGTTGGCACTGGGAGTCTGGGCGTTGCTGCATGGCAAGGGTAGCGGGCATTTGACGCTGCAGCCGTTCTACGAGGCCAGTCGCTTCAAGCTCGTCGCGGTCTTTGCGGCGACCTCGATCTGCATCAACTCCTTTCTTGGCTTCGATGCGATCTCGACGCTGTCCGAGGAGGTCGAGGGCGGCGACAAGCGCGTGGTCGGTCGCGCGATCATCGCGGTACTGATGATCTCGGCGGCATTCTTCGTGCTGGTTAGCTGGATCCTGGGCAACCTGATGTCGGGGCTGGTGATCCACGACCCATCCGCGGCCGCCTACGAGCTTGCCAGCACGTCTATCGGTCCGTGGGCGGCGGTCGTGCTCGCCTGGGGCTACGCGACCCTGATTGGTCTGTCCAACGCGCTGCCCATGCAGGTTGGCGTCGCCAGGATCCTGTACGCGATGGGCCGTGACCGGCAGCTGCCAGTCGTGCTTGCCAAGATCCATCCTAAGTACCACACGCCCTACGTCGGAATGATCGTGACGGCGGTGATATCGCTTATTGTCGCGGTGGCGATGCGCAACATGCTCGACGAACTGGCGACCATCGTGAACTTCGGCGCCCTGTCGGGCTTCCTGCTGCTGCACGTGTCGGTGCTGGTGCACTTCGGTGTAAAGCTCAAGTCGCCGCGTTGGTTCGCGCATTGGGCGAGCCCGATACTCGGCATCCTCGTCGTGCTGGCCGTGTTCTCGGGCATGAGCGGACTTGCGACGAAGCTTGGCCTGTCATGGCTCGCGGTCGGCGTCGTGTACGGCCTCGTGCTGCATTTCAAGCATCGCGACGAGCTCAGCATTGCTCTCTAGAGCGACCTCAGGCCGGCGTTGGCACGCGGCTGGCGAGGGCGGCGGCGGCGTCGATCACCGCCGCCTGGTGCGGCAGCAGGTCCTGGCCTGCCATCTGCATCAGTTCGTCGAGGTAGGGGTCTGCCGCCTCAGTGGTGAGTCCCGCCAGCGTCTCGATGACCGCCAGTCCGCAGAACGGCACATAGGCGTTTGAATAGCCGCCCTCGTGGGTGGCGAGTACCCGACCGGCTGCGGAGATGTCGGCCGCGGCGAGTACCTGCCGAGTCAGCGCTCGGTAGGTTGCGCTGGTGCACATCATGCGTCCCAGCGGATCCATTGCGCTTGCGTCCAGACCTGAGGTAATCACGATCATGTCGGGCGCGAAGCGCAGCAGCGCCGGGATCACGGCCCGCTCGAACGCGCTGACGTAGGCGCCATGGCCGCTGCCGGCGGGCAGCGGGACATTGAGGTTGGTGCGAGCGCCTGCGCCGCGGCCGGTCTGGTCCATGCCGCCGGCATCTAGCGGGTAGCAGCGGTCCTGATGCACGGAGATCGTCAGCACCGACGGATCTTCGAGGAACGCGAGTTCCGTGCCGTTGCCATGGTGTACGTCCCAGTCGACGACGGCGATGCGGCCGACGCCGTGCACGCGCTGTGCGTGCCGGATCGCAATCACGGCGTTGCCGAATACGCAGTAGCCGCGACCCTGGTCGGGCTCAGCATGGTGGCCGGGCGGGCGCACCAGTGCGTAGGCGTTGGCCACATGGCCGCTCACGAGCGCATCGACCGCCGCCAGGCAGCCGCCAGTCGACAGTCGTGCGATGTCGTAGCTGCCGGGGCCGATTGTCGCGCTGTCGCCAACGGCGCCGCCTGCGCCCGCCGACAGGCGCTCGACCAGTTCGATGTAGCGCGGCGTGTGGAAGTATTCCAGCTCGTGCCGTTCCGCTAGCCGCGGCGCGATCCGTACCAGCCGGTCGGCGAGGCCGCTGACTTCCAGCAGTGCCAGCAGACGACGCTTGGAGTCCGGGGATTCGGGATGGCGGTCGGGCTGCGCGTACGGGTTGACGCTGGAGAACCCGGCGCCGGAGCCGGCGTCGTGCCAGAAGTAACGCTCATGAGCTACAAGACCGGTCGGCTTCGACATCGGCACTCCAGCAATGAAAAAGGGGCGGCGACCGAGCGGTCGCCGCCCCTTGGAGTCTACCGGCTCAGTAGCGGTAGGTGGCAGTCACGCCAATCGTCCGCGGACGCACGCCGCGGTCGAAGTACAGCGTGTCGCTCGGCGAGGCGATGTCACGCGACTTGAACATCAGCGGGTGTGCATCGGTCAGGTTGCTGACGAACATCGATACGTCGACGCCGTTGAAACGCAGACCGGCGCGCAGGTCGATGTTGTTGGTCACCGGCAGGCCCGGGATCGTCGTGTCGTAGAGCGCGTTGTGATCATTCTGTGTCGGCAGTAGCTTGCTCTGCGCCGATGAGTGCTGGAAGTCCACTCGGGCATACGGCATCCGGTCGCGCCACTTCGCGAAGTGGTACTCGGCGGACGCGGTAATCGACCAGGGCGAGCCGATCAGGGCATCACCTTTGCTCGCGATTGGCGCGACCGCCACCTCAGGTCCCGAGCAGGCCGCACCGTCGAACACGAGCGCGCCGGCGCACGAGGTCTTGGTGAGCTTCGCGTCGGTGTAGGCGACCATGAAGTCCAGCGTGAGCTCCTCCACCGGGCGGTAGACGACGTTCAGGTCGCCGCCCTTGCTCTCGGCCTGGCCGAGGTTCGCGGTGAACTGTTCGCCGCAGCTCGGCAGGTAGACGTTCTGCTGGATGTTCTTCCAGTTGATGAAGAAGATGCTGGTGTTCACCTGCAGGCGGTGATCGAGCATGGTGTTCTTGCCGCCGATCTCGTAGCTCCACAGGCTGTCCGAATCGTACTGATCGGGCGGCTTCGGGCGGCCGTTAACTATCGGCAGCCCCAGCGTGGTCAGGTCACCGTCGCAGATGCCACCGACGCCGGTGTTGACGCCGCCCGGGCGGAAGCCCTTCGAGGCGCTGGCGTAGTACATGTTCTCGCGGTCAGGCGACCATGACAGCACCGCCTTTGGGGTGACGGCGTTTTCGGAGGCGCTGAAGGCTGAGTTGGCGGTCTCGCCGAGGAACGGGCCGGTGCCCTGGTAGGTGCCGGTGTAGTCCACCTTCGAGACGCGCAGGCCGACCGTTGCCTTGACGGTATTGGTCAGCTTGTACTCGACCTCACCGAAGCCGGCGATCTGCTTGTCGACCATGCGTGCCTCATGGCCGGTGTAGATCAGGCCGTTCGGGCAGGGCAGCGCTTCGGAGCATAGCGAGTAGCTGCCTTCGCTGTAGTTGATCGTTTCCTGGTTCAGCGTCGCGTCGTAGATGTCTTCCGGAATGTTCTCGTTCAGGCGCGAGAAGAACAGGCCGGCAGTCCACTTCAGGCGCGCGTTGGGATCGGTTGAGGCGAGCTTGATTTCCTCGTAGAAATTCCGCTGCGTGTCCTGGAACGGCGCGTAGCCGTTGGCGCCGTTCTGCGGGTAGGTGTTCGGCAGCAGCCCGAAGTAGTTCCACGTCGCGCGCAGGTACTGCGAGTAGTCCGACACCGAGTGCTGGTCGCGGGTCAGGTACGAGGTGTTCGAGGTCAACTGCGCAAAGCCTAGGTCCCACTCTGCCTTGATGGCGGCGAGGCTGAACGGATCGGTCGAGCTGTTGGCGAGTGCGTTGCCGTTGCGGAACACGCCGGCCGACGGGTTCGACAGCGAATCCCAGTACACGGACGTGTCGTTCAGCTGCAGACGCTGGTAGTAGATGGACGGCGTGATCTTGAAGTTGTCACTGACCTTCCAGGTCAGCGCTGCGCGTAGCGTGAAAGTCTGCTGCCAGTTGGCACGGCGTTCGACGTCGTTGGCGTAGGTCGGGTTTGGGTTGGGAGCGAGCGGAGCGTCCAGCGTGTAGCCGACGCGGTCCACCCAGCCGCCATCGCGGCGCATCGAGGCCGAGACGCGAAAGCCCAGCTTGTCCTCGATGATCGGACCGCCGAACGCGGCGCCTGCCTCGTAGCTCGGGTCGCCGTGGCGGGTCGTGGACAGCCCCGCGCGCATGTAGCCGTTCTGCTCGTGCAGGCTCGGTTGCGGGGTAATGAAGCGGACCGCGCCACCTTCGGCGCCGGCGCCGAACAGCGTGCCCTGCGGGCCGCGCAGCACTTCGACTCGGTCCAGGTCGAACAGCGCCGGGAAGGCGTTGACCGAGCCGAAGCCGATGTGGCGGCTCTGCACCGGTGTGTCGTCAATGTAGATGCCGGTCGTCGAGGTGCCGGCCTGCGAATCGATGCCGCGGATGTTGATGTCCGAGCCTTCGTCGTTGTAGTTGGCCGACGAGCCGGTGCCGTTGCGGGAGAAGTTGACGCCCGGCGACAGGCGGGTCACATCGTCGATGTTCTTCAGGCCCTGCGAGTCCAGCTTTTCCTGGCTGAACGCGCTGATGCTGATGGGAACGTCCTGCAGGCGCTCCTCGCGGCGTGTCGCGGTGACGACGATTTCGTCCAGGCCGCCGGCGGCGATGCTCTTGTCCGCCGTCTGCGCCTGGGCGCCGCCGGCGAGGGTCGCGGCCAGCATGACGCTGGCAACGGCGACTCGAAGGTGAACCACGGTCATGCTGCAATCCCCGTATTTGGATGAAGACGTGCTATTGGCGGCCGCTTCGTCGCGACACGCCGGTAGTGAGCGCCGAACCCCCATTTTGTGTCGGCCCCGGGAACCCGTTGGGTTCGCCTGTATTTGTTTTTTCGCCACACCAAATCATCTGTGACGCGCCAACGTTACCCCACTTCGTTGCTTCTGGACAGAGGATCGAGCCGCGTGGCGCTCTTTGCGTGGCAGCGCCGCAACTGCGAAGATCGGGCGGTCGCCGCATCGCGTTTTGGAGCGGCTCCGCCCCGGCGAGGGGCTTCCCTGTGGCTTAGAGGAGTGCGGCATGCGCGGAGCGTTCTGGACGAGGCTTGGGGTGGCGGCCTGCGGGCTTGCCGTGACTGCCGCGGTGGCCGCTGCCGGGGCGGTGGCGCCCGTGGTGAAGGCTGACCTCGTGGTCACCGGTGGGCGCATCTATACCGCCGCGGACGGTGGCTTGGCCGAGGCACTGGCGGTCAGCGCCGGGCGGATCCTCTATGTAGGCACGGAGGTGGGGGCGCGCGACTTCGTCGGCCCGCGGACCCGCGTCGAGGCGCTGCACGGGGCCTTTGTCGTGCCAGGCCTGGTCGACGCTCATTTGCATCCCATTGACACCGTCGACCTGCAGGTCTGTGACCTGGACAGCAAGGTGGTCTCGCTCCGCCAGCTGTCGGCCTTCGTCAAAGGGTGTTTGCGCAAGTATCCGGTCGCGGCCGGCAAGCGCCTGCTCGTGCATCAATGGAACTACACGACCGGCAATCAGCCTGATCCCGACTATCCGACGCTGCGGGTCGCGCTCGATAAGGCCTCGACGACGCGCCAGCTGCAGTTGCTCGGCAACGACGCTCACCATGGCGCTTTCAATAGTCTCGCACTGGCCAGCGCCCGCAACGCCAAGGGTGACGTCGTGGGTATTTCCAGGGATACGCTGCGAAGCGACTTTGCTGCCTACGCCACGCTCATCGGCGTGGATGCGACCGGCGTGCCGAACGGGGCGGTCAACGAGGATGCCCGCTATACGATCAACCCGCGCAGCATGATGCTGCAGGAGCTGGAACTGGTGCTGAAGGCGCCCAGCGCGATCACCCGCCGCATGAACAGCATCGGCATCACGGCGATGACCGACGCGATGGCCGATCCGGCCGGCTACGCCGTCTGGGATTCGTTGCAGAAGAGCGGTCAGCTCACGGTGCGCACTACGCTGGCGCAGTTCTACGACCCGGCGCAGTTTCATCGGGCGGACGGGGCGGTTGATTACGACGAGATGGTCCGTCGTGCCGAGGTGGTACGCGCGAAGTACCAGGGCAACCCGTTGATCCGCGCCGACATGGTCAAGATCTTCGCGGACGGCGTGCTGGAGGGCAATCCGTTCGCCGTGCCGCCGACGCTGCCCAACGGGGCGGTGCTCGCGCCGTTGCTGCAGCCGATGTTCGCGACCGACAAGGACGGTCATGCGACGGTGACCGGCTATGTGGATACCGGCTCCGAGCTGTGCGCCTCGGTGCGCTCCGACAGCGCGCGTTACGCGCAAGATGCCGAGGTTGTCGCGTTCTCCAAGGCGCACGGCTTCCATCCGGCGCAGTGCGCCGTGTCGAATGGTCAGCTGCAGCACGAGCGCAACGTGATCCTCGAGTTTGCCAGGCGCTTCCATTTGGCGGGATTCAACCTGCATATCCATGTGATCGGAGATCGCGCCGTACGCACGGCGGTGGATGCGATCGAGGCGGCGCGTGCGGCGGACGGTGTCAGCTCGACCCGCGACGGGCTGGCCCACGTCCAGCTCGCCCACCCGGATGACATCGCACGCATTGGACGCGACCACCTGTACATCGCCTACACCTACGCCTGGGCCAACGTTGATGTCGACTACGACATGACCGTGCTGCCCTTCCTGCAGAAGGTCAGTGGTAACGGCTATGAGCAGCTGCACCCGCAGGGTGGCTACTACGAGTCGAACTCCTATCCGGTGCGGGCGACCCGGGATGCCGGTGCGATCCTCGCCGCCGGCTCCGACGCGCCGGTCGAGACGCGCGATCCGCGGCCGTTTGTAAACATGTCGGCGGCGCTTACCCGTCATCACCCGGGTCAGCCGGCGATGAATGCCGAGCAGACGATCGGCATCAACGACGTGCTGCGGGCCTACACGATCAATGGCGCCCGCTGGCAGGGGATCGACCGCGAGGCCGGCTCACTTGAGGTCGGCAAGTCGGCGGACTTTGTGGTGCTCGATCGCGATCTATTGCGCCTCGCCGAGAGCGGCCATGCGGATGACATCGCCGGCACGCGCGTGCGCAGCACCTGGTTCATGGGAAAGCGGGTCTATAAAGCTGCCCGCTAGCGCCGTATCGCGTGGCGTGCGGGCTGAGCCGCGCGCCACGTCTTGGCGGTCCCTGGCGGCTCTAGGCGCGACGGGTCGCGGCCAGACGCCGTTCGATCAGCAACGGAATGACGCCGGCTGCCAGGAAGGCGATGCCGACCAGTGCGCCGTAGCCCGTATACGACAGGCTGGACCACAGCAGCCACAGCGCGGTCAGCGAGAACAGCGCCGGTACCACCGGATATAGCGGCACCCGGAACGCTCGCGCGCGGTGCGGGTGCTTGTGCCGCAGTACGAATAGCGACAGCGACACCAGCAGGATGAAGAACCAGAAAACCGGCGCCGTGAACTCGACGATTGACGCGAAGCCGTTGCGCGTCAGCACAGCGAGGCCGATCAGCGCCAGCGCGATCGCCGCCTGCGCCGCGATTGCGCGACGTGCGGCGCCGGACGGATGCCAGTGGCCCAGCCAGCTGAACACCCGCCAGTCACGGCCGAGCGCGAAGGTGCTGCGCGAGCCGAAGAACATCGTGGCGTTGATGGACTTCATGCAGGAGAACGCCACCATCGCGCTGAGCAGGTTGCCCGAGTTCGCGCCGAAGGCGAGCTTGAACAGGTCGGCCGCAGGGGTGGCTGAGGCGGCAACGCCGGCGTGGCCCAGGCCGTAGAGATAGGCGGCGTTTACCAGCAGGTAGATGACGGTGACGGCGCCCAGGCCCAGCAGCAGGCCGCGTACGACACCGCGACGCGTGTCACGTGCCTCGGCAGAGACATAGGCCGCCTCGTTCCAGCCGCCATAGGTCAGCAGCACGAACACCATCGCCAGCCCGAGTCGACCGCTGAATGGCGCCTCATGGGTGATCGTCGCGGCGGCCGCGACCGGTGCCGGCGCGCCGTGTGCGACGACGCCTGCAGCAACGATGCCGAGGATCGCCACGAGCTCAACCGCCATGAACAGGTTCTGAGCCGTCTTTGCCTCGCGGATGCCCAGCGCGTTCAGCAGGCTCAGCAGCAGCGTGACGATCACGGCCCAGCAGCTGCTGGAGTAGCGGCCCAACGGCAGGATCGGCGTCATGTAGTCGCCGAGCGTGATCGCCAGCATCGCGATCGAGCCGGTGACTATTACCGTGGAGCGCGCCCAGGCGTAAAGGAAGCCGACCTCCCGGCCGTAGGCCTCGCGCAGGAAATGGTATTCCCCGCCGACGTTCGGGAAGGTCGTGGCAAGTTCGGCGTAGCACAGCGCACCTAGCAGCGACACGCAGCCGCCGAAGGCCCACAGGACTAGCAGGCCCGTATCGGTGTGTATCTGCGATGCGACAAGGGCGGGGGCCTTGAAGATGCCGGCACCGACTACAGTACCGACGATCAGCGATATGATATCGAACGTGCGGAGAAGGGGCTTTGGCTGCGATGCCGACATCTGGAATCCTGAAGTCCTGGGAAGCGTTCCGGGCAGCCTCGCGGTTGCGCGGGCTCGCCTGCGTGGCGGCGCTTGCGCTGTGCTTGGTCGCGGCAGCCGCCCCGGCGATGGAGATCCGCGACGGTTATTTTCGCACTTCCGACGGCATCCGACTGCACTACCGGCAGGCGGGCAGCGGTCCCAAGACGCTGGTGTTCATTCCCGGTTGGCTGATGCCGGCGGAGATCTTCGACACCCAGCTGGCGCAGCTTTCCAGCCACTACCGGGTCGTCGCCCTGAGCCCCCGTTCGCAGGGCGGGTCGGATCTGTATGCGGGCCGCCATTCGCCGGAGCTGCGTGCCCGAGACATCGACGAGTTCGTTGCGTCCCTCGACGCGCCGGACTTCGTGCTGGTGGGCTGGTCGCTGGGGGTGATGGAGGGCCTCGACTACGTGCATCGCTACCACCCAGGGGGGCTGCGGGCGATGGTGCTCATCGACAACTCGATCGGTGAGGCCACGCCCCCTGCAGTCGCCGCTCACAAGCGGGCGTCCAAACCGATGACGAGCTCGATGCGCATCCAGCACTTGAAGGACTTTGTCCGGGGAATGTTCAGGACAGTACAGGCGCCGGCGTTCCTCGAGCGGATCGATCGATCCGTGCAGCGCCCACCGGCTGCGGTGGGGGAGGAGCTGCTGGCGAAACCGTATCCGCGCGAATACTATAAAAATTCCATTTATCAGGAGAATGTGCCCGTGTGGTACGCCATCACGCCGCGCTTCAAGGAGCAGGGTTCTGCTCTCCTGACGCACCTGCCCAGTGCACGCATGACGGTCTATCCCGCCGCTGGGCATGCCCTGTTTGTCGATGCCGCCGCACAGTTCGACGCTGATTTGCTGCGGTTCCTTGAGGCGGTGTATTGAGCCGTACCCGCACCCTGCGGGCCGTGGCGGCGCGCTTGCTGGTGACCGTGGCCGGCGCGCTGCTGCTGCTGCCCTGCGTGGCGATGGCCAGCGCTGCCACGCCAGTCGCGAAGCATCCTGCTGGTCTGGCGGGTCATGCCATTCATCATCCACACGCCAAGCACCGTGCCGCTCACTCGGTCGTGAAGGCCGTGGCGAAGCTGCGTCCCGGCGCCAAGTCGGACGTCGTGCCCGATGCGGATCTTGCCGGCGGCGGCACACGCCGCGGCTGTGCGCTGGCGAGCGCCAGTCACGAAGAACTGCTCGCGAGTCTCGGTGTCTACGATCCGATGCTGCTGCAAAGGTTCCGGCGCGATGCGCCGGATGCCTTGGGTGGTGGTAGCGGTTGCGTTCCGTATGCCCTGACCGTGACTCGCAGCGGTGCGGTTCGCGCGCTAGGCCTGCGGCTGGCGGCCCACGATCAGCTGGGCGAGCGGCTGTATCTCTTTTCACGCGCCGCGGGCGAGGAAGACGTGCAGATGCGCAGCGAGGAGGTGGCAGCGACCATTCGCAACGTTGCGACGGTCACTACTACGCTGCAGGAAGTGGCGACGCATGCCGCCGGCCTGCAGGCGGCGGTGCCGCCGGAGGTGCTGCACGGCTTGACTGCGCTCGTGCCGCTGCTGCACGCGCCGACGGCGGACGAGGCCGAGGAGCGCTATCTCGTGCGCGCCACGTACGGCGTGGGTGAGGGTGTGGACGCGTCGCGCCTGTTGAGTGTTGAGATTCTCGAGCGCGACAGCGGGGACGTGGTGCGCGAGGCGCTGTGGGTTGAGCGCGTCGGTCTGCCCGGCGGCTACTTCTCACCGGACGGAACCTCCTTCGAGCGCGCGCTGTGGACCTCGCCGGTGAGCTTTACGCGCATCTCACGCGGCATAGGCAACTTCCGTACCACGATCCGCCGCCCTGTCATGCGTCGTTCCGGCCACAAGACGCGCATCGTGATGGCCCGGTCTACGCGACGCGGCACGCACGTCGGCGTCGACTTTGCCGCGCCCGTTGGGGCGCCGGTGGTGAGCGTCGCCGATGGCCATGTCGTGGACATGGGCATGCGCGGTGGCTACGGCAACCTGATCGTCATCGAGCACGGTGGCGGTTATACGACTCGCTACGCGCACCTGAGTGCCTTCGCGCCAGACCTGGAGGTCGGCGCCGAGGTGCGCCGCGGCTCGGAGATCGGCTTCGTGGGCTCGACGGGGTTCTCGACCGGGCCGCATCTGCACTTTGAGATCCGGCGCGACGGCACGTACCTCGATCCGCTTGACGAGCGGCTCGCGTTCGGGCTTTGGTCAATGCGGTCGGGGGACTACCTGCAGATGCTGCGCCAGACGCTGTTGACCGGTGCCTCTGACAGCGTGGCTGAGGCTGGCGGCGGCATGCTGTTGCTGGACCAGGTTATCTCGGATGTGCAGCTACGTCCGGCGGCAGACGTCTTGCCGCTAGCGGATCACGCGTTCGCGGGCAGCCGCTAACGCCTCATCGCGTCGTGCGGCGACCGATTAGCAGCGCGGAGCCGGCCTTCTTCTCATAGCCGATCGTGAAGGGCAGCATGGCCTTGACCTCGTGCGTCGCGTATTCGTCCGCGAAAGCATGAGCGGCCGTGTTGTGCGCCCAAAGCGCCTGTGGGTTCGTGAACTTGCCGTACAGGGTCAGCTGGTACGCCTTGTTCAGTCGGTCAATGCCCAGGCCCGTCTCGTCCTGCACCACGAAGGGCGCCGGCGGCGTCACCAGCAGGTCTGCCAGCACGGAAAAGTGCGGGCTCTGCAGCAGGTGCGAGGCCGACTTCAGGAACAGCACGTCGCTTGCAGCGTGTTGCAGGAACGCCAGCGCCCCGGCGTCTCCCTTCAGGCCGTGGTTCGACAGGTCGATCATCAGATAGTCGACCGTGAGCACGCTGCCGTCGCGACGGCGCACGCCGAAGCGAACGCCCTGTGGCTTGCCGGCGGCGCCTGGGGCGAACACCTGCAGCTCGCCGTTGGCGGCAACCGCGAGCAGGTCAGCGCTCGTCACCGTGCCGCCGCCGAAGGCGATCGAGTAGGCGAGCAGCTTGATGAACCGCGGGCGGGTGCCGACCTTGCCGTTGAGGTCGTCGGTGCGGTAGTAGCCGAGGCGTGAGAAGAACGACAGCATCCGGCACTCGCGCTCGGTCTGCTCGGGTGAGTCGGCGTCGGCCTGCGTTAGCAGGTCGTATTCGGGCTTCTGGTCGGCCACCAGCGTGAGATGGCCGGCGCTCGGGAACAGTGCCATGGTCGTGACGATGTCAGGCCCTGAGAACAGGTACAGCACCGGTCGGCCCTGCAGGTCCGGCATCTGCGCCAGGCTCCAGTCGCGCATCCGCGTAGCGAACTGCTTGCCGTAGCTGCTTTCCAGTTGCGCGAACGAGGCGCACTGGACGGTGGCGAGGTGCTCCAGCGCCGCCGTGCGGGTCATGGCGGGCGGCGCCATCGCCGTGCGGGCCGGGGCCGGCTCCGCCGCCGCGCGGCCAACCGCCAGCAGTGCCGTGCACGAGACGACAATGCCCGCGAGCAGGCGGGACGGGCGCGAACGGAGCCTGCGGAGTGCTTGGACGGAGCTTGCGGAACGCATCATTGCCTGAGGCCTCGGGAAGTGACGGCCGGATCCTGCATCCGGCCTGACGGCATTGCCCGCGATTCTAGGCAAAAAGACGTGCCGGTGGGCCGGAATCGCGCTCCTATGCCACCGGCTCGGAGCCGCGTGCTTACCGGTAGCCTGCAGGACGCTGTGATGGTTTCAGGCCCCCCCCTCCGAATGGCATGCCCAGCTCACCATCCCGTGCGCGTCAGCGGATGGGACAAAGATCAGTGCGCCGAGCTTTGCTTTCACCGTCAGCACCATGTTCTTGCTGTCGAGGCTCAGTTCCACGCCGTTGGGCAGTTTTTCATCCAGGCCGATGGCCGCCAGGGTGGC
>SESH01021038.1_pt1 | contig 68920 bp, 56 predicted proteins | sample 3171561 | NCBI WGS metagenome assembly SESH01 (sample SAMN10866947, study PRJNA518727) | freshwater metagenome | biome: subpolar coniferous forest; feature: holomictic lake; material: water; isolation source: holomictic Lake 442 2011 16.5 m and 2014 13 m | place: Canada: near Kenora, Ontario
CGCGCGCGAGCACCTCCAATGGCGATGCCAGCTTCCGGCAACGAGGTTAGTAGCAGCCCTGCCTTCCACTTGGTCCCATCGGGTACCAGCGATCACGGAAATAGAAATAGTCCGAAGCGCCCCAGCATCGTGCGTACGTGTATCCAACCTGCACAACGTGCCATGCGGGATAGGAGACAACGCCGACTTCAACCATTTCGGAGTCCTTTCCGGCGAAGCCTGAACCCTTCACACCTTCAGGCAGTGAGCTGATTGGCTTCACTATTAGTCCATTTCCGATTCGCTTCAATTCCCGATCAAGATAGGAAGGGACGTCTCGCCCCTTTATCGAGGCATACAAGACGTGAATGGGGAGTCCCGAAGCCTGCCTCTCGTGAACGAACTGCTTGAGGAAGTCCTCAGCTGGATCCCATGTATCAACATGCCTTACGCCATCAATTACCCACAGAGCGTGCCCGCAGAACGCTAGGCTCGATAGAAGTACCACGGCACCACTCACGCACGCATTTACCTCCAACCATTTCGCTCGCCGTTCCGCAGCGAGCTTCTGCCGCACAGATATCGCGAGCGAGAAGAGCACCCAAGACAAACCTACGCCACCAAGGCCCACCTCGGCGGTATCGATGGAGATGCCGTGGCGTCCGAAAAGGACCACATAGCCAATCGCTGATGCCGCCAAGCTCATTGCTGCGGCATAACACAATCCGATACCAAGCGCTTTAATCGCGGTCATCCTACGAATTGTTAGGGGACTATCTGTCATCGCGCCCATCTCTGTGAGCAGACCTAATTCATTGCGAACTCATCAACAACCTCGGCGCCTAAGCTCTCCAAGATCAGTGGAAGTGCTGTTTAGCCCAATCATTAGCCTTGCTTTCACACACCGGGCCGTTGTAACACCGCATCAATCCCGGGAACCCGCCGCCTCCAACAATAAATGTCGTTAGGTGACCGATCTCGTGCCATATGATGCCTTGCTGAAAGTCACCAGACGGTGACCAACCATAAATAGCATAATCCGAGTGATCCGCTGCGAAAGTAGCGTACAGATGGACTTCGACGCCGCCCAAGCCCGGCTCTGCGTCTAGCCAATTCACGTTGGACTTCCCGTACCTAGCCTGCAACATTTCGAATGTGCGGCTCGCCTTCCCATATTCTGATTCATATACCGTGCCTTCAGTGGCGCCGTCGCTCCACGAAATTGCCCATGTATTTGGCTGAGCGTCGAACATCGCGTGGATGTCTGGATTTGCCTTCTTGAAGGCTGCTATTTCATCGTCCATCTTCTGTTGCCGTACTTCCCCAGTCATTTTGTTCGCTCTATCTCCAACTTCTCGATTGCTTGTGCTAGATAATGCCTGTGCTCCCCAATTCAGTGCTGCCCCCGCAGCTCCACCTAGCGCTCCGGCTGCAAAGCCTTGGCCGAACGACCCGCCCATTGCGACGGATGAAATCCCGCCGGCTAGCCCACCAACTATAGCCCCGCGCAACACTGTCGCCACGAAACCACTGCCTCCCAGACCCATGGCTTTTGCGAAACTCCCTCCCATCGGGCCCGCTATAGCTCCTGCTATCATTCCCACGGCAAAACCGATGACAAATGATTGGAAGTTTCCGCCATAAATGGCGCCCATGATCAAAGCACTGATGAACGGACCGGCGATAAACGTTAGTGCCACACTGAGAAGAAGCTGTCCCCATTTCTTAAAGAAGTGACCTATCCCGCTGAACAACTCACTTAGCCACGAATAGCCAGTTGGATCGATTAGCGCTAGGGGGTTGTTCATGACGTAGCTGAAAGCGTTCAACGCCTGACTGACCTGGATGGTTTGAATTATCGGATCGGCTGACAGGAACCGGCCGATGGTCGGGTCATATACGCGCCCATTCATGTGAATGAGGCTCACCGAGTCCAGCATCTCGTGCCCAGTGAAGCCCCTTCTCGTAGTACTTGAGAACGTCGAGTAATCGGCAATCGAAGGAATCCCCTGCCAGTTGCTGCCGCGACGTGCACCGAACGCCGTGAAGCTTTCCTTCGCAAGGATTGTTCCCGTACTGCTGAGGATCAGATCACCGCTACCCAGGTGATCAGAAGTCGTGTAGTAGACGCTGCTGGTCAAATTGCTGCGTCGTGTCAGGATTGCGCTCCCATTGCCAGCGGGGATCAAGTGCCGGTACTCTGTCGGACCAGCGCCGGTAGTAACTTTTTCCATCAGACCACCGACGTAATAGGTCACTTCGTGGGTGCCGGCGTAGTTCGCGTCCTGCTTCCAGCGTTGATGGCTGGAGTTGTAGTTGAAGGAAGTCGAGTTTGACCCGTACGTGATACTGCTCGGCAGGTTATAGCTTGTCCAAACGAGGGCGCCGCCGCCACGGCTGATCGCGTTGCCGTTGGCGTCGTAGCAATACACCCCGCCGCCCGCATTGCGCACGGCATGAGGTTGAGCGTAGCTCTGGTAGGTGCAACCGCCCTGCGCTGTTGTGTAGTCGTATGCCCCTACGTCACTCTTACTTGTAATGTTGCCGGCGGCGTCGTATCCGACCGTCAGGTTAGTCGCGCCGTTGAGCGTCGAGCTTGACAGGCGATTCACGGCGTCGTGGACAAAGACTTCAGTCAGCGTCTGCTTGTTGTCCTGGCGCTGAAGGAGATTTCCATTGGGGTCCCACTGGTAGGCAAGATCTTGGAGGCTGTTGGCAATGCCGCCTGTCCCTTCCTGCCGAGTGACTATGTCGTTCGTCCAGGGCGTATATCCTGAGGTGACCGCAACGCTATTGCCCAGGACCTCTGCCGTGGGGAGTGCCGAGTCGTTGGTGCCACTGAGGCTCCAGAACACGGTGCCCGCGACATTGTCCTTAACTTGCTGGGCCGCGCCGTAGCTGTAGATGTATTTTAGAACGAAGGGTGACCCGGTACTTCCCGGGTAAGTGACCGTATCGACCGCGCCGATCGCGTTATACGCGTAGCCGATCGTGTAGTTCGTGTCCTCAGTAATCGTCACGGAGGCCGGCCTCCCTCGGCTGTCGAAAGAGTAGCTCTCGGCGTAACCGTCGGGCTTCGAAACGCTCTTCAGGCGCCCGATTTCGTGGGCGGTGGCGCTAGTACCGTATATCCAACTGGTGGCCGTGGTGGATTCAGGTTCAAGCCGCGAAGTCATTCTGCCTAGAGGGTCGTACGTTTATTGATCAAAGTGCAGGCAGCGTGCAGGTCAGCACCTTCAGCTTGAGGTACTCCTCGTCATGCAGGCCGTAGGCTCGACGTTGTATGACGCGGATCTTGTTGTTCAGTCCCTCGACGAAGCCGAGGGCGACCTTGTTCTCCGGTTTGCAGTAGGAGGCGATGCCGGCCCAATGACGGTCGAGCATCTCGGCGAACTTCTCGTAGGGCGCGAGACGCTGCCAGTTGAGCTGGGCGCGCCAGTTGTCGAAGAACTTTCGTGCCCAGGCCTCGCTCGAGTAGTCCCACAGTTGGCCGAAGGACTCCTTCAGCACGTAGGCGGTGTTGAGGCGCTTGTTGGCCGCGAGCAGCAGCTTGAGGTTCTTGCGGGCCGTACCCTTGAGGTTCTGCGGATGGGACAGGAGGGCATATTTCTGTCCCTTGATGAACGTGCGCGACTTGCCGTCGAGCCTGGCGTACTCGGCCTTGCGGACCTTGTCGAGCGCCTCGCCGAGATGGCGCATGACGTGGAACTTGTCGAACAGGACGGCGGCCTGGGGTGCGTTCCTGGCGGTCGAGTTGCGGAACGGCTTCCACATATCCATGACGGCCAGGCGGAGCCTTCGGCTCTGCTTTTCACCGAGAAATTGATAGAACCCATCCATGCTCGCCTCGCTGCGATCAGCGCCGCCGAACCAGATCGGCCGGTGCTTCTCCAGGTCGCTCACCACGATGCGGTACTCGTGCCCCTTGCGCACCGAGATCTCGTCGATGCCAATCACCTGGGGCCGAGGCTTACCAGAGCGCTCAAGTTGCTCGCGCATGTATTGCATCTCAAGCCGCTTGACCGTGTGCCAGTCCAGGCACTGCTCCTCGGCCACCTCCTTGATCGAGCTGCCGCGGCAGCGCTTGCCGATGTACCGGGCAAACCGCTTCGTGTGCAAAGCGTTCTCAAGAAAATCCTCCAGCCGCTCGCGCTTCACGCCGTCGCACTGCCGACAGAAGACGCGCCGTACCTCCAGATCGAGGTAGATACGGTGCTCGCCACAGGGCAGGTCCCGTGCCCGCCGGCGGCGGCGGTCGTACCAGGTCCGGTACGCGGTACCACATACCCCGCAGACCGTTTTTTCCCCGCCGTACCAACGTGATGACCCGCGCTCGCGGGTCACCGAATATCCCCTGCACCGTCGCCAGTGGTCGGAAACCGGGAAACCGGTATGTGTCCGCCAGACGGCGGGCTTTGCGTGTCTTGGCCATCCGCCAATCATGCCAAACTTCTGCGTCCCTTCTACAGGCATCTTATGCCGTATAAACAAGGCTTTTAGCACCGCACAGCCTCAGCTTTTACCCACACGAAATCACGAAGAGCCGCAAAAGAAAGCGGGGCAACCACTTGGTGGCGCCCCGCAATGTGGTCGGGTTGCAGGGGGAGGGGAAGGCAACCCTATAACCAATAGATTGTGGCGGACCCGAAAAGTTCAACCCCTCGTGGCGGGCATGCCGCTAGGCTACTTACGCCGACCAGTTCGATCGTTCGAGGCGCTGCGGATGACGCCCTGCTCAGACCTTCACTACCGTAGGTGCGAACCGCAGGACGAAACGCTACTGCGTCGCGTTGCGATCGGTTGCTACACGCCTTACTACCACGACCTGTGGGAGCCAGGCGGAATGGCGGCGTACCTCGAATCTATATACGCGCCTCCCCGTATCGCGGCTGAATTAGTCGATCCGAACCTTCGTTACGAGATTGCATACCTCGCAGGTGAGCCGGTGGGCTTCTCGAAGTACCACTTTCGCTGCGACCGCGACGAAATAATTAACGCCGCCTATCTCGAACGCGTTTACGTTGCACCCGCGGTCATTGGTACCGGCGTTGGTCGTTGCCTAATCGAAAGGATGATCGACACCGCACGTAGCCAGGCGCGTGAGTGGATATGGTTGCAGGCAATGTCCGATGCAGCAAAGCCCCTCGAGCGTTACCGCGACATGGGATTTACACAGTGCGGCCAGCATCATCTCGAATTGCCGAAAATACGGGCAAAGAAATCCGCAATGCTAGTGATGCGACTAAGGCTCACTGCAGAATAATTCCTGCAGCGGCAGGATTCGCCGGAACGTTGCCACACATTCTTGCGTTAACACGCCAGTTTTGTGGCTCGCGAAAAACCGCTCACGCGATGACGATGACCGTTCCAGACGACATCCGGATGTTCGCTGGCGCATGACGCGCCGGCTCCGGATCTCGCGCCGTGCGCCTGCGAGCCGCGGCAGTTGTGCTGCCAGGAACGGCGAGATGAGCATCATGTTTTTCAAGGTTCGCTCGGTCTCGCGAGCGAAGGGCGGCAATGCTGTCGCGAAGTCGGCTTATATTTCTCGTGAAAAGATCGTTGATCATAGAAATAATCAGGCGCATGACTATCGGCGAACGCCAGGCCTTCAACACAGCGAGATATTTGTTCCGGGAACGCTTTCGCAGCAGGCACGCGAATGGGCCGCCGATCGAACCCAGCTGTGGAATGCGGCCGAAGCCGCCGAGCGGAGGGTAAACTCCCGTGTCGGGCGCGAATATACGATAGCGTTGCCTCATGAGCTTGGTCCTGAGGTTCGCCGCGAGCTCGCCCGAGATTTCGCTCGTGGCATCTCCGACCGATATGGCGTTGCTGTTGATCTTGCAGTCCACGGACCGACACGCCGTGGCGATCCCCGCAATCATCACATGCATGTACTCGCAAGCACGCGCGAGCTTACAGAGGATGGATTTGGAGCAAAGGCGACGATGGAGTTGAGCTCCGACCGAAGACGAATGCTGGGGCTTTCTCACGTCACGGTTGAATATAAAGATTTACGAAAGATGTGGGCTGGCCTTGCCAACGAACGGCTACTAGAGGCCGCCGTTGATCAAAGACTCGAACCGCGTTCGCGGGCCTCCCTGATGCGGTCGGCTGCTGAGAACGCAGCCGAAATGGCGTTACAGACTGACGGCGATAGTTCGCTCGTTGCGGTGCAGCGACGCGGAGTGGACCGATGGCTGGCGCTGCGCCAGGAGCGCGAGCTCGGGCAGTCGCAAGGACGGAGTGTCGGGCGTGATCTGGTCCGTAACCTGGATAACGCGTTGGAGCTGTAGGGCCTGTTTGCCTGAGGCTCCTCAGCGGATGGGAGGGACCTGTCATCGGGTGCTGTCAACGACTGACTAGGCTGGGATCCTCGGGACTTCCTCCAGCACGCGCACGGCGCCGGCTTTGCCAGTGCCCTGCAGGCGCCGGACCTCCCATTGCTGGCTGACCCTCTTCGTTAATAGCCGGCTGTATGGCGTACACAAGCAGCGGCCGGTACGTGAATAGAGATGGGTCGATGGAGGAGGCGCATCAGCGCCGCTCAGTACTAAGAAGACACCCTAGAACACTTTCATTTCCTCGAAGAGCGCGACGCCGAACGAATAGCTACCACACACCGCACCAAATTCTTCCGCCACATGAAGAAGGGTCACCTGTCTTGCGTCTTCTTCCGTAAAAGCAAGAAAGCCCATGCCGGGCTCGCAGAACACCTCGTTGTCATCGAACTCTGCGCCACAGTGCTCACAGTAATTGAGCCAGCCGAAAGAGCCGTCGGAAGATAAGCCCAGTCGATAGTTGAGGGTTAGAGCCCGCACTCGTATGGCAACGGTGGGGGTGACCTGTTCGATCGAGCAAAGTAGTGACGGCTCGTCACCCACTTCCCATTCGTCCTCGCCGTCGTCCTCGCCGACATTCAGTAGCGTATGCCCCGCTGGGAGGATGAACCCGTGAACGCGGCTGGATTGCACACACTTTGGGCAGCTGTGTACCGATGCTGCAATAAAGTACGCCGGCGAACGGACGTTGAGTAATGTTTGATCCGCCATCCACATTGTGAAGGGAGCGGGATCCACGCCGTCCGGAACGAACCACGTTCGTACTTGGGGGTCCCACTGGCCGCCGCGTGCTTTCACCTCATTCTTGTCGCAGAACGGAACCTGCAGAATAATCCGTGCCATACGAGTCGCCTCCGAGGACTTTTTCTCGTAGGTGAGTCTCTCTTGCGCCCGGTGCGCCGGTCACGCGGTATATCTAGCGGGAACAACCGGAAATGGCGCGCTGCCGCTAGATGACCCGCGGCTTCCGCGGGCCGGGTCGGCCCGAAAATCGCAGCCGGGAGTCGAGAACTTCGACTTCTATCTGCGCAGCGCGACCGCCGTACACAGCGGCCTTGAGCCATTCACTCTCATCCTTTGCGACGGCCTTCGGTACTACGCGGTGCCAGCACCGCCGTGTGGCCTCCCAGCGGTAGCCTCGCTCGCGCAGCACGTCCTTTGTGTCGAACGGAGAGCCTGTTGCCCAAAGGCGCAGCGCCGGCTCGCTCGCAGCCTCCAGTAGTCGCTGCAGGCCGGTCGTGCCCGATTTGGGTAGCGGCTTGCGAAGTAGTTCAAGCAACGCACGGCAGTCAACCTCGCTGCGATGCGCATCATAGAAAAATCCAGAAACCCAGCAAAGGTATTCCAGTTTTGCACCCCGGAATCCCTCCTCCGACCAGGGGATCTGCTCAAGGGAGCAACCCCACGGGAGGTTTGCGAATAAAGGCATCCTGCTTTCCAGGAAAGGACGGTCGAAGGACGCGTTGTGCGCTATGACGAGCGTGACACCCTGCATTATTGCGGCGATTCTCTGCTCGTCCAGTTGCTTTCCCGAAACCATTTCGTCAGTGATGCCGTGAATTTCCGTCGATTCAGGCGGAATCGCGAAGCCGGGGTCCTCGAGCCCTGAATAGACGTCGACGATGCGAAGTAGCCGACCGCTCTCGACTTCAAATTCGAAGCGGACGATGCCGACCTCGATGATTTTGTCCTGACCCTGGTTGGTACCAGTGGTTTCGGTGTCAATCACCGCCGCGATGCCGGTCGGGCCGCCACTGCCAGCGTCGAAGTTAGAGCGAATCTCCAGTCGCTGCAGGATCCGATAGTCGGGATGGGCCTTCAGCAAGGTGAATGCAGCCGTGACCGATGGGTCGACGGTTGTCGCGATATTTTCCATGTTGCACCTAAACCGTTAATTTCGACCGAGCTATATGTGAATTCTTACCCTCCAGCGTACGAGCGCACGTCGACGCCGGCAAGCACATCGGCAGAGTTCGTTGGAAAGGTGCCGAATTTAGGTAAACCAGTTAGGAATAGTGGCTGCGCCAAGCGGTAGATCCAATGACAATCTCCATTCATGCACCACCTATCCCTGACCGATTTACTGGTGAATTATGCATTGACCCTTGTCGGGGGCGTGATCGGCCTAACGATATGGCGTACGCCCCGCTGGCGAATGGTCCTGATGCCTTTAGTTGCTGTGCCGGTCGCCGCGGCAGTCGTGCTTGCCGGCCGTCTGCTGCTATCTCTACCGTCATTGCATCTGCAGGTCATGGGGACAGCAGGAACGCGTCTGTGCATCGCTACGGTATGCGTCGTCGCGGGCTTCCTTTGCGCGATCCGCCACTGGACTGGTCGTGCACAGCCCAAGGTGCTTCGAGGCGCTCGCGTCCTAGAGGTTCCGGCTCAGCCCGATGGCCTTTTTGGGAGTCAAAAAAACACGCTGCGACTCGGTGGCCACCGGGTGCCTCCTGGAGACGAGGGAAAGCATTTCAAGATTTTAGGTACTACCGGAACCGGGAAAACTACTGCGATTTCACTCTTGCTCGAGGGCGCTCTGGAGCGAGGTGACAGAGCGGTAATTGCGGACCCTGATGGTGTGTTTCTGAAAAGATTTTTTGATGAAAGTCGGGGCGACCAAATACTCGGGCCGCTGCACCCTCAGTCTTCCCGCTGGGATCTGTTTGCGGAGGTGCGCCATGTGCAGGACGCCGATGGAATCGCTCGCGCGCTGGTGCCAGATCAAGCCGGGGATGATCGCACCTGGCGCTCCTACGCCAGGGTTCTCGTCAGCAGCACGATCCGACAACTTATTGTTGCGCAGTGCCCAGACCTCGCGGAACTTCACCGACTTGTGACGGTGGCCCCGGTGGAGGAACTTCAAGATCTCCTAGATGGCACACCCGCAGCGGCTTATCTGACCGACAATAACGCCCGTTTCTTTGCCTCGGTACGAGCGATAACCAGCTCCGAGTTGGCATCACTGGAGCTGGTCGCAAGCCAGCGGGTTAATGGCACGTTGTCAGTACGGGAGTGGGTAGACGAGGGCTCAAGAAAAGCTGCCTCCGGGGTGCTTTTTCTGCCTTATAAAGCGTCTCATCTGGCAACGGTGCGTGGTTTGATAGCCTGTTGGTTGCGCATTGCGCTGTTCGAGACCATGGAGCAGAAGCACGATGCGCCGCCGCTGTGGTTCATTGTCGACGAGTTGGATTCTCTCGGCACAATTGATGGCCTGAAGGACGCGCTTACCCGCGTCAGGAAATATGGAGGGCGCTGCGTGCTGGGCATGCAGAGCATCGCCCAACTTACGGGTAACTACGGCGGGCCGACAGCCCAGACCATTGTCGAGAATTGTGGCAACACGTTGCTGCTGCGGTGCTCGGCCTCCGAAAATGGCGGGACAGCGAGATTTGCCTCCGCACTAATAGGTGATCGCGAAGTGCTGCGGACCCAGATAAGCCGAACCCGACCGGGCCTGTTCGGAAAGCACGATCCGTCGCAAAGCGCGACGCTGCAACAGCACATCGAACGGGCAGTTTTGCCAGCCCAGATAGAACAGCTACCGGATTTGCACGGCTACCTGAAGCTTGCGTCGATGCCTGAATGGCGCCGAGTCGTCATATTGTCCTAGGGCTGCTGCCAGCCGCCGCCGAGGCCTTTGCTGAGCGCTATGAAGCTCGTTGCGAGATCTACCGATCCGATCAATTGCTGCTCCCTGGCGTCGTCGGTGGCACGCTCGGCCGACAGCAGCTCCAGCGTCGAGATATCGCCGACGGCGTGGCGTTGGCGAATCACCAGTAGATGCGCCTTGCGTGCGGAGGCAACACCCTCGAGGGCCTCAATTCGCCTGCGGGCGGCACCGTAGCGGACGATGCCTGATTCTGCCTCTGCGACTGCCTGCAGCACGGTGGCGCGGTACATCGCAACTGTAGCGTCCAGATCTGCCTGAGACGCTCTGACGCCGCTGCGCAGCCTGCCGCCGGCCAACAGCGGCAGGGTGAGTTGTGGCGCTATGGTCCAGTAGCGGCTGGCTGCGCTCGTCAAATCCCCGCTCCGGATGGAGTCCAGCCCCGCCGCACCGACCAGCGAAAGTCGCGGAAACTGCGCCGCAACGGCAGCGCCAACTGCGGCGGTGGCGCCGGCCAAGTCCCGTTCCGCCCGCCTGATATCTGGACGCCGTCGCAGGAGATCGGTGGGTAGTCCGATGGGAATGCCCTGTGGTGCGACAGGGACTGCCGCGGCACTGCCTAGTTGGGAGCGCAGCGCCTCGACGGTCTCGCCGGTGAGCGCGACAAGGGCGAATAGCGCCGGTTCGACGGCGCCAGCTGCCGCCGCCACTGCCGCAGTCGCAGTGCGCTGCTCGACCACTGCCTGAAGGACTTCTGCATCTCCGACCAGTCCGGCGGCGCGCTGCAGCTGCACCAGCCGAAGCGCCTGTTCAGTGTATGACTCCCGCGTCGTCGCAATTTCCAAGCGCTGCGTTGCTCCGCGAAACGTGACGTAGCTTGTTGCGACCTCGGCGGCAATGACTAGCCGCGCGTCGTTGCGGGTTTCTTCCGCGCTACCTAAACGTGCGACGGCTGTCTGAATCTCGTGCCGGGTATGACCCGCCAGATCGATCTCCCACGAGGCATCCAGGCCCACCCGGTAGTCCGTAAACTCCGTCGTCGATGGTGTGAAAGGCATCAACGCGAGGTTCTCGCCATTTCGGCTGAGCTTGTCGTCAGAGACACGTGCACTGGCATTTGCCGCAGGAATTCCTGCTGCGCGTGCGATCACGATTCCCTCGCGACTGCGCCGTACCCGAGCCTCTGCGGCCGCGAGCTGTGGATTGTCCCGCAGCGCACGCTCAATCAAGCCATCGAGTAACGGATCATTGAAGGAGTGCCACCAACTGTCCTGTGGCGATGACGTCGTTACCCCGGGAGCTGCGCTTGCGAACGCCGCGGGAGCGGAGTCCCGGCTCGGCGGGCCACGGTAGGTCGGGCCGACAGTACATGCGCAGAGCGTAACCGCCGTGACCGCTCCGAGCATCGGCAGGCCTGCTCCGGCCAGTCGCCGAAAGGATGAAATAGGGGTGGACATGCCTCGCAACTCCATTTAGGCGACACGACGCCGGAACATCCAATAGCCAGACGTCATCGTGCACACGGTGATCAAGAGCAGTGGCCAGAGATTCGGCCAGACCGTCGTGAAGTGGTGCCCCTTCAGGAAGATGCCTTTCACGATCACGATAAAATGTGTCAATGGATCTATCCAACTCAGCAGTTGGAACGGTAAAGGCATGTTTTCGACTGGTCCAATAAAGCCAGAGAGCATGACCGCCGGAACGATGAACGTGAACACACCGAGGAACGCTTGTTGCTGTGTTTCGCAGATCGACGAAATGAACAGACCAAAGCCTGCCAGCGACAACGCGTAGAACAGCATGCTCAGGTAGAGCAGGGCGACCGATCCCAGAAATGGGACGCCGTAGAGGAATACCGCCGCAAGTGTAATAACTGTCGCCTGCCCAAACGCGATGATCAGCGCTGGAATGGTCTTTCCAACCATGATCTGCCCCGCGGTAAACGGTGAAACCAGCAGCTGGTCCAGTGTGCCCTGCTCACGCTCCCGTGCGACGGAAAGCGCTGTTACGATCAAGCTCCCAAGGGTGGTTATGATCGCCACGAGGACGGGAAGCATGAACCAGCGGTACTCGAGATTTTGGTTGTAGCGGTGGCGTATGACAAGGCCCCCCGCCACAGGCTGGCCACGAGCGATGGAAAGCTCCGCGCTGTATCCCTCGATCACTGCCTGGGCGTAGCCAGTGGCGATCTGTGCACTGTTCGAGCGCCGCCCGTCAATAACGGCGAGAATTTTGGCAGTCCGACCGGCCGCAATAGACCGCGAGAAGTCGCTGGGAATCTCCAGGGCCAGTAGCGCGTCCTGTCGGTCTATGACCTCGGATAGTGCTCGCTGACTGTGGATAGTCAAAACGACTGGAAATGCGTGTGCTCTGGAAAGTCGGTGCACCAGCTCAATCGAGGCCGCGCCATCATCCTGGTTGAAGATGGCCAGTGTCGCGTTCTTAACCTCCAGGGTGGCAGCGAATGGGAAAAGAACCAGCTGCAGCACAACCGGCAGTACCAGCAGCCTGCGACTCTGCGGGTCGCGGAACGCGAGTTGCAGCTCCTTTCTGATGAGGGTTAATAGGCGCGCTAGCATGGATCAGTCCAGTCTTCGTGCGGTTTTCAGCGCTGTAAGGCCGAGAAACAAAGTGGCCGACAGGAGCAGAAAGACCAGGTCTTCGAGTAGCACGTGGGCGACGAAGCCGGCCTGAAAGAGGGTCTGCAGTGCGCTGACGAAGTAGCGGGCCGGGATCAGGTAGGTCACCGCCTGGATAGGAAGCGGCATGCTAGAGACCTCGTAGACGAAGCCCGACAAAATGGTGGCTGGCAGGAACGCGGCGTTCAGAGCCGCCTGCGCTGCATCGAATTGGTTGCGCGTAATCGTCGAAAGTAGGAGCCCCAGCCCCAGCGAGCTGCCGAGAAAAAGGCTCGTATAAAGTATGAGCAGCAACAGCGAGCCGCGAAATGGAACCTGGAATAGCCAAATACTGATGGTGAGGCAAAGCAGCATCGATGCGATGCCAAGTACATAGTAAGGAAGCACTTTTGATAGGAGAAACTCAGTTTTTGTTACCGGCGTCGACAGCAGCGCTTCCATGGTGCCGCACTCCCACTCTCGGGCGATGACCAGAGAGGTTAGCATCGCACCGATGATGGTCATGATGATCGCGATCGATCCCGGAATAATGAAGTTGCGGCTGGTTGCGGCGGGATTGAACCAGTATCTGGGTACGACGACGATCGCCGCCCCGACCGTAGCCGCGCGGTCCTGTGTCCGCTGGAAGAACCAGCTTCGCCATGCTGCGCTGAGGTATGAAGCCACAAAGTTCGCGGTATTGGGTTCGGCGCCGTCGGTGATGACTTCCAGTGGCGCCTGCGATCCTGTTTTTTGCACGCGGGTGCCGAAGTCCGACGGAATGATTGCCATGCCCCGAATCGCGCCGGAATCCAGCCATTGATCAAGCTCCTCACGAGAACCCGCCAGGCGCGTCTCCAGATACGGAGAAGACGTTAGCAGCAGCGCGAAGCTGGTCGCTTCTGCGCTGTTGTCTTCGACAAGAACGCCGAGACGAACGCGCGATGCGTCCAGGTTAACGCCGTAGCCGAATATTAGCAGCAGTACGATTGGCAGTATGAACGCGATGATGATGCTCGATGGATCGCGGACGATCTGGAATACCTCCTTGCGGCAGAGTGCGACCAGCCGGCGTAGCGATAGTGAGCGAATTGTCATGCTGCCGCCGTGCCATCAAGCAGCTGGTGTCGTTCGATCAACGCGACGAACGCGTCTTCCATCGTTGGGTCCGGCAGTGTTAATGAAGCGGCGACTTGCTTGAGTTCGTCCGGGGGTCCTACCGCGATCAGCTGTCCGCGATAGACTAGCCCGATGCGGTCGCAGTATTCCGCTTCGTCCATAAAGTGAGTCGTAACCATCACGGTCACGCCTTTCTGAACAACACCATTGATATGCGCCCAGAACTCACGTCGGGTGATCGGATCGACGCCTGAGGTGGGCTCGTCGAGAAATAGCACGTCGGGGTTATGCATCAGCGCGCACGCCAGCGCGAGGCGCTGCTTGTAGCCGAGCGCCAGCTCGTTCGGAGGTACGCTTCGGAATGGGCCAAGCCCGAAGGCTTCGTGCATCTCGCGGATTTTTCGGGTGCCATTGCTGCCGCGCAGGCCGTATGCGCCGGCGAAGAATTCGAGGTTCTGCTGCACGGTGAGGTTGCCGTAGAGCGAGAACTTCTGCGCCATGTAACCCAACCGCTGGCGGGCCCGCGCCGCGTGGGCCTTGAGGTCGATCCCCATTACACTGGCGCGGCCTGCGCTGGGAACGAGCAGCCCGCACAGCATTTTGAAGGTCGTCGACTTTCCCGCGCCGTTGGGGCCAAGTAGCCCGAAGATCTCGCCTTGCGGCACTTTGAAGCTGATCCGGTCCGCAGCAGTGAAGGTGCCGAAATTCTTGGTAAGTCCCTCCGCCTCAATGATTGCAGACGCAGTTGCCGGGTCTACTGGTGCGGGGGACATTTGTTTGGCGAGTTCTGAGTCACCTCCGGGGCCACCGCCGAGGATGTCCATGAACGCGTCCTCAAGGCGCGGCTCGACCGCCTCCAGTTGAGCGCTGGCACCGGCGTTTAGCGTCTCCACAGACGGTGGGGGCGACCCGCTTCGTAGCACCAGCCGGACTCGACTTCCCTGGATCACGCCGTCCAGAACGCTGCGGTCTCGCAGTGCTCGCTGTAATACCGCACGGCGGTCTCCGCTGATCGCTGCAATCTGAAAACTTCGTCCCCGTAGTGTTTCAGTCAGCTGCGCCGGGGAACCTGCATAAAGGAGCTGACCGGCATTCATAAGCAGGATGTGACCGCATCGCTCTGCCTCGTCGAGGTATGAGGTCGACCAGACGACGGAGAGGCCGTTCTCGGCCAGCACCGTCACCATTTGCCACAGCTCGCGCCTTGAGATTGGATCTACGCCAACGGAGGGCTCATCGAGCAGCAGGATCCTGGGCGTTCCGAGCAGAACGCAAGCGAGGCCGAGTTTCTGCTTCATGCCGCCTGACAGCTTGCCGGCCAGTCTACCCGTGAACGCAGCAAGGTCCGTGAATGAGAGCAGGCGGTCGAATTCACTCCTGCGTAGCTCCAGTGGGACACCGCGCAGGTCCGCGTAGAGGTCGAGGTTTTCCAGGACTGTCAGATCTTCATACAAGCCGAATTTCTGCGGCATATAACCGAGCACACGACGCAACTCCGCCCCTTGCGAAAGAGGCTCGAGGCCATCGGTGAGGATGTTTCCAGTGCTTGGTTTCAGCAGGCCCGACATCAACCGGATCAGGGTTGTCTTGCCCGCGCCATCTGGACCGACGATTCCCGTGATCCGCCCCGCGGGTATCTGCGCGCTGATGGACGTCAGCGCCGCCGCGCGCGCTTTTGCATATTGGTAGCCAACCCCATCGAGTTGGCCTGCCAAATTCACGGCCGGTCCTTAGCCGCCGTCGCCCGGTCTAGGCGCACGCTGACCGGCATGCCTTGCCGGAGTCCCGGGTCCGAATCGGTGACGATCACGCGCGCCCGATAGACGAGGCTGGTACGCAGGTCGGTCGTCTCTACGTTCTTCGGCGTAAATTCTGCGGTCGGCGATACAAAGCCAATGTGGCCGTGATACGGCTGATCCGGCCGGGAATCTGTGTATAGCAGGACGCGTTGGCCTGAGGGGACCTTCCCCAGATCTGCCTCGGCGACATAGACACGCGCCCAGATGGGGGCGCGCAGCGACAGCGTGAATGCAGATGCGCCGGCGGCGAGAATCACACCTGGTTCGATGGCGCGGGTCAGAACGGTGCCGTCGGCCGGTGCCACCAGGACGGCGTCCTCCAGGCGCTGTGTAGCCTGTGCGGCGAGCGAGAGCGCGCGCTTTTCATTGGCTTGTGCCTCCGCAATCTCCTGCTTTCGGTAGCCGTTCTGCAGCGAAGAAAGGGCCGCTTCGGCAGACACCAGGCGAGCTTGCGCCTGGTCGCGGGAGGCCGCCGCGTCCTCGTAAGTACGCACCGCGACGGCACCGGTATCCTTGAGTTGCTGCTGGCGCGCGTACTGCTGCTGCGCGTTGGTGAGCGCCGCCCTTCTCTCAGCAAGCATTGCTCGCGCTTGTGCGACGTCCTCCGAACGGTATCCAGACCTTAGCAGCGCGACCCGCGCCGAAAGAGCTGCTGCGTTAGCTAGCGCCTCGTCTTGCTGGAGTTTGAGCGGAACTGAATCTAAGCCAGCCATCACCTGACCCGCCCGTACGCTGTCGCCTTCGTCCACGTTGACGACGACGACTTTGCCCGCGACGCGAAAACCGAGGGCAACGTCGCGAATGTCGATGTTGCCGTAGAGCTGTAAGTCGTCGTCGTGGGCTCGGTGTACAACCATCACATAGCCGAGTGCGGCGGCGCTAGCTGCTACCAGCACCAGAAGGGCGAAACGCCGTTGTGGTGTGAGACTTTTCATGGGGTTCCTTGAGGCGAAAGTCCGCGAATCGCCCAGTCCAGGCGCTGCAGAATATGATCACGATTCTTTGCGACGCGATTCAGAGCGCTGGCTATGGATTTTGAAAACAAGGGAGGCCCCTGCCAGCCCGAGGCAAGCAATCTAGGTAACCCGACCGAGCCCATCAAGAAACACAGCACCTGTAGCGGCTCCTCACTGACTATCGCTCCAGCGGACTGCGCCTCTGAAATCAGCTGGACGAGAAGTTTGGGGTGCCTTGCAGTGAGCGAACTCAGAAAGCGGCGCGCACTAGGGTCGTTTCCGACCGCCGCTGTGAAGAGTCGGCCGATGAATTCGTCGTTTTCGGCGCTGAAATCAATTAGTTGGAGGATCGTCTGCCGCAGTCGGTCGAGTGGGGCCGCTTCACTGTCGGCGAGCAGCACGACCCGTTTGAGCAGCGGCGCATACCACTCCTCGATGAGCTGTTCGACGAACGCATCTCGGGTGCCAAAGTGGTAGACGAAGCTGCCGAGATTGGCGCCCGCTGCGGTGGCTACGGCCCGAACCGTCAAGGCTTGAAAGCCGTCTCTTAGGGCAATTTCTCGCCCGGAGACCATCAACAGGTCACGCGCAGATGGCTTTGACGCAGTGGAAGCGGCCATTCTTAATATTATACAGACGTATAAATAAAAGAAAAGAATAAATGGACGAATACGCTGGATTTGTCGCTCAGCGATTGGCGTGAGGCAGGTGATGCTGGTCTCCACTTTCCGAGGAGCCGTCATGTCCAGCACCCTTGTATCGCGCGTCCTTTCCCTCCCGTACCTGACCCTGCTCGCCGCGCCGGTCGTCGCCCAGACCAGTCCGTTTGCGACCGGTGCGACAGCCTTTCAGAGCAATCTGCTCGCGATCCTGACTCCAATCGCCGTCATAGCGGTCATGGCCCTAGGCGTAGGCGCCTGGTTCAACCGCATCAGTTGGAGCTCAGCGATCGGCGGGGCCGTTGGCATCCTGCTGGTGTTCGGAGCGCCGCAGGTAGTCACGTGGATTCGGGGCCTTGCCGGTGTCTAGTAGGGCCGCTTCAAATGTGAGGGGACGCCTGCATATAGACCCTCTCTTTGTCGGAATGACCCGGCCGGCGATGGCAATCGGCGTGCCCTACATCGCAGTACTGGCCAACGCGCTGCTGACTCTGGAGCTCTTTCTCGTGACCAGAAATCTGTTGTCGCTGCTCACAGCGCTGCCGCTGCACGGCCTGGCATGGGTCGTTTGTCTGAACGAGCCGCGATATTTCGAACTGATAAGGGTCTTTGTATCGACCCGTCGTCGTGGCCGATTCGCTCGCCGCGGCAGGTGGAAGGTCGTTAGTTACGCACCCTTCTCCGCACGGTGTCGTAACAAAGAATTCGTAACAGTGCCTATCAGTTTGGAGGTTGAAAAATGATCTCTCTGCGCCGCCTCTCGCGGCCGTCTAGTGAAACAGCTGCCGCGTCAGTTCAGATCCCTTTCCGTGCACTGGTAACGCCCTACGTTGTACGCACATCCGCCGGTGACTTCCTTCGTACCTGGAAGTTGCGTGGTCAGGGATTCGAGTGTGCGGACTCGGCAGACCTTAATTCAGCGCATAGGCGCTTGGCAGTCTGGCTGAGAAGCATCGCAGCCCCTGACGTTGCGATCTGGACCCACATAATCCGGCGCAGGGCACACGCAGGCCTGACCGGTAATCCACCCGATGGCTTTGCCCGCGAGTTGGCGGACCGCTACCAGGAGCGTCTTGACGCGGAAACACTCTGGGCCAACGAGCTGTATCTGACGATTGTCCATCGGCGCCGACCCGACGCCGTTGCCGGTGGTGTGCCACTGCTTGCGGAGGTATCGAGCGACACAGATCGTGTGGCGCGGAGCGCCGCACTGGATGCACTCGATAAGCTCGCCCAGCAGGTAGAGGCAGCATTAGGCAGTTACGGGCCAGAGGCCCTGTGCACGTATGAGCACCATGGATGCCGCTACTCCGAGCTGCTCGAATTTCTCGCCCTATTAGTCAACGGCGAACATCAGCGGATGCCTTTGCCTACCGCCCCGCTTGACGAGGTGCTCGCAACCTCGAGATTACTGATCGGTTGGGAAACGCTGGAGTACCGTCAGCCAACGACGACTCGTTTGGGTGCTTTCCTAGGTATCAAGGAATATCCGTCGTCGACCACGCCGGGGCTGCTCGACGGTCTGCTCGCTGCGCCGTTCGCATTTATCCTGACGCAAAGCTTTTCATTTATCTCAAAGCCAACCGCGATGGGCTTGTTGTCGAGGCAGGCGCAGCGGATGAAGAACTCGGCTGATGCAGCTGTGTCCCAGGCACACGCGCTCACTTTGGCGCTCGACCAACTCGCCAGCAACGAGTTTGTACTCGGCGATCATCATTTATCGCTGCAGATCCTCGGCGCGCCGCTGGACGCAAGCGTCGACCGGCCCGCAGGCGAGCTGCGCGCGCTTGGAGAATCGCTCGCGCTCGCTCGCTCGGCTTTTGCGGATTGCGGGATCGTCACTGCGCGCGAGGATGTTGCGTTGGAATCAGCATTCTGGGCGCAGCTGCCTGGGAACTTCTCTCCGCGTCCACGGTTGTCGCCAATCACGAGCCGCAATTTTTGCGCTCTTTCGGGCTATCACAACTATCCATCTGGACGTTTGGCCGGCAATCATTGGGGGGACGCTCTGGCGGTGTTCAAGACGGCGGCGGGATCGCCCTACAATTTCTCGTTGCACGCCTCAGATCCAGCGGAGCCTTCGGGTGGTAGCCGCCGCGACACAGGACATACATTCATCTGCGGACCGACCGGTTCTGGCAAGACCGTGTTCGTTGGATTTTGCATCTGCATGCTCCTTCGACAGAACGTCACTCAGGTGGTCTTCGACAAGGACCGTGGACTGGAGGTTCTCGTCTGTGCTTTGGGCGGTACCTATCTGCCGCTATCCCGCGGAGTGCCGACGGGGTGCAATCCTTTACAGCTAGCGGAAACGCGAGAGAACGTCGCGTTCCTCCGCCGGTGGTTGTTGACGTTGCTGGCGCGCCCTGGGCGACCACTATCCGTGCGCGAGGAGGCGGAAGTCGACCATGCACTAAGCGGCGTACTCAGCCTGGAACACGCTGATCGCCGCTTGTCGCGGCTGCTGGAGTTCATGGATCCAACAGCCGCTGAAGGTCTGCACGCGCGGCTTGCGCCATGGTGCCAGTCCGGCGGCGGCGTCCACGGTTGGGTATTCGATTCCGGCGACGACACTGTGCTGGCCGCTTTATCAAGCCAATCGCTCGTCGGCTTCGACATGTCCGCTGTGATCGGAGACGCCGAAGTAAGAAGCCCGCTAACTCTCTATCTGTTTCATCTAGTCGAGCATCTCCTCGACGGTCGCCGTCTTGTTGCTTGGCTAGACGAGTTCTCGCGTTTGGTCGATGACCCGGGTTTCGCAAGTCTCGCCAGCGATGGTTGCAAGACGTGGCGTAAACGCAATGGCGTGATCGCATTCGCGACCCAGAGCCCAACCGACGTTCTTAAAAGCCCCATTGCCCGTTCCGTTGTTGAGCAGACCCCGACAAAGATCCTCTTCCCCAATGCCGATGCCCAATCAGCAGACTACATCGATGGGCTGGGCTTGTCGGAGCGGGAACTTCAACTGTTGCGCACTGATCTTTCGCCAGGCTCCCGGCGGTTTCTGATCAAGCAGTCACAGGAAAGTCTAGTCGCAGAGCTTGACCTTGGCGGCTTCGAGCAGGAACTGGCTGTGATATCTGGCCGCACAGAAACCGCGGAACGCGTTCACGCTCTTATTGCGACTTACGGCGCCTCGCCGTCGAGTTGGCTGCCCCACCTTATGCAATATAAATCGTCCTACGCAGCAGGAGTCAGGTAATGAAATCATTCGTCAAGCGGACAATTTTTGTGGGAGTCCTTAGCGCTGTGATTGCAGCGGAGGCGCGCGCGACTATTCCGGTTGTGGACATCGCCGCCATTCAGCAGCTTCTGCAGCAGATGAGCGCCTGGCAGCAACAATTGCGCGCGATGCAGTCTCAGCTTAGCCAGCTACAGCAGACCCACCAGGCCTTAACCGGTAGACGTGGCATGGAACGACTGCTGCTGCAGACCGCGATGGATCGAAACTATCTTCCGCCTGACCTGGCTGGAATAGGGGCATTTTCTTCTGGCACAGCAGCGAGCTACAGAGATCTCTCAAATACCATCCGCGATCTCGCTGCCACCGCGGCGCGACTAACTGCTGCGGACATCGCTAGGCTGCCGGCGCAGGAGCGGACGCTCCTGGAAACCGCTCGTCTTACCGCTGCGGAAAACCAAGCTGTGACGCAGTTGGCGTACTCGCACAGTAGCAGTCGATTCGCGCAACTTTCCACATTGATTGACAAGATCGGGGCGACCCCAGATCTTAAAGCCATAGCTGAACTGCAAGGCAGAATTGGCGCTGAGCAGGCGATGCTCGCAAATGACGGCGTCAAGCTTCAATCCTATGGCTATGCCGTAAGTGCACAGCGTGTGGCGCTGGACGCAAGGACTCGTGAAGAGATCGTTCATGGACACGGCTCATTTTCGGCGCGGTTTCAGCCAACGCCACCGGCTCCGTGATGTTCTTTCAGACATTCTGGACGTGGCTGACAGACAGGTTATCGACCTACATCAGTAGTCACACGGCCGAGGTGGCAGCTGCGATCGCACCGGTCGCGGCAGTACTGGCAGCGATTTACGTGATGGTGTGGGGATATCTGCATTTGCGCGGACGCATAGACGAGCCAATTATGGAAGCGTCGATACGAGCAATTCGCCTTGTTGTTGTATTTGGCGTGGGGCTTCATCTTTGGATGTACCACGCAGTAGTTACCGAGGTCTTTTTCAAAGGGCCCGATGAGCTTGCGGCGCGTTTGGTCGGGGCCGAAACGCCAATAGCGACGATCGACGCGATCTGGTCTAGAGGCGCATTGGTCGCAGCGACGCTGTGGGACAAGGGCAGTGTCCTCTCAGGTGATATAGGTTTTTACATCGCCGGAGTTGTCGTCTACCTGCTCGTCGGATTCTGCTGCGTCTATACGCTCTTTCTGCTTTCCCTCGCCAAGATAGCGGTCTCCGTGCTGCTTGCGATTGGCCCGCTATTTATCCTAATGACTCTTTTCGAATCAACCCGCCGCTATTTCGACGCGTGGGTACAGGAATTGGCGAACTACGCGTTGGTCTCGGTGGTGACGGTGATGGTTAGCGTACTGATTCTCGATCTTGTCAAGGCCTACGCCGATCAAACTGCGGCTCGAGGCGAGGCCCTTGTGACCGTCGACGCACTAAATCTTGCTCTCGCGGCGGGGCTGGTGATCCTCGTGCTTCGGCAGGTTCTTCCTATCGCTGCACGACTCGCCGGTGGCTTTGCGCTGTCGACCTTTGGTGCCGTCGAACTTCTTACTCAACGCTTCAGCGCAGCGGCTACAGGGACGGCAATTATTGCAGCATCCACGTTAGCGGCTGTTGCGAGCAACGACGATGCGGACTGATGTTCGTAAAACCCACGTTGAGAGGCCATGCAGTGAAAAATATTCCCGCTGTGATTCTGCTCCTTTCTCTCTGTGCGTGTGCACTAGCCCGAGATCCACCTGCATGTCGCGGCCATCTTCGGCCGATCAATACGCCACTTCAGGAGCACGATAATGCACAGCGCTGACGACGACTATTTTCGCGAGGCGTCTCGATGGGACGAAGATCGGGAGGCCATGCTGATTCGGGCCGCCCGCCGTGCCTGGGCGGTAGCTGCTCTTGGCAGCGCCCTTGCCGGACTCTCAACGGTGGCCGTTGTCGCACTCGCTCCATTAAAGCGAGTCGACGCTTTTGTTGTCCGGGTTGATGGGTCGTCCGGCGTGGCTGACGTGATTCCTAACTATGTCGGGACCGCCGACTTGCCGGAGTCGGTACTCCGGCATTTGGCGTCGGAGTACGTCACGGTGCGCGAGCGATACGTTGCGGCGCTCGCTGAAACGGACTATGAACAGGTCGGCGCCTATCATCCGGCAGCAATGAATCAGAAATGGGCGGCCCTATGGGCACGAGCCAATCCTGATTCGCCGCTGAACCTCTATTTGGATGGGACGCAGGTTTCTGCCCGAATCCGGTCAGTCTCCTTGCTGCGCCATGATCATCGCAACCCCGATGTCTTGCAGGTACGGCTTACGCGTGGTATCCGACGTGGCGACGGCGCCGAGGAACGTATGGAACAGCTTGTGGTCACGATGACGACGGTCTTTTCACCCCCGTCCGCTGACGCGAAAATAAGGTTGTTAAACCCTCTCGGCTTCAAGGTGCTGGAGTACACGACCGAAGCTGAAGTTCCGGATGCACCGGCTTTGGGTGCGCAGGGACAGGGTCGCAGCGGGGGTGCGCCGTGAAGCAACACTATGTCCGGGCAGCCGTATTTAGTGCGTGTGTGGCATGGAGTGTCGCGCCGTCGACGTGGTGTGCGGCTGTCGAGACAGTAGAGGTTGATAGCAGGCTAAAGGTCGTTCCTTTCGAGCCACGGCGAATTCTGGAGCTGACTGGATTTGTGGGATATCACGTCAATATTGAGTTCGCGCCCGATGAGCATTTCGTCAGTCTTGGCGCCGGCGATACCGCTGCAATCGACGTAGGATCGGCCGGGAATCATCTTCTTCTCAAGCCCAGAGCGGCCATCGCTGGCACTAACCTGACTGTGATGACCAATAGGCGTACGTATTACTTTGATTATCACGCGCTCGCGCGAAAGCCGCGGGCCGACGAAGCCACCTACGCGATCGAGTTTACCTACCCACTCCCGCGAATACCTGATACGGGAGCAGGCGTCCACATAGACGCTCTCGGTGCTCGCCTCGATAAGGCCACGCTCATTCGAAATACAGACTATTGGTACTGTGGAAGTTCTTCCATTCAGCCGCGTACGGCTGCTGATGATGGAATCCAACTGAGATTGACGTTTGGCCCAGAAATTAGGCTTCCGTCGATCTATGAACTGGCAGCAGATGGTACTGAATCGCTGGTCAATTCCCATGTAGAGCAGGATGCCGTCTACGTTCATCATTTGGCATCGAGATTCATTTTGCGTCGAGGTGGCGAGGTGGGTTGTGTAGTCAATCGAACGGCCGCCGCGGATACGCGCCGTCCGGTTGGGGGCACGATCGACGATGAAACCGTTCGTGTCATTCGGAAGGAGGCACGGTGAAATCACACAGTACGGTTGAAGGGGAGCGTGCTGAATCGGCGATGCTGTCAGGGCCAAGAAATTTCCCGAGAGGGGCTCGTATTGCGCTGGTCGCAGCCATGGCGTCGTTCGGACTATCGCTGCTCGGTTGGTACGCGTATCACCTTCGTGGCGAGCATCCAGGGCAGCAGCTCAAGGAGTTGGGCGCCTCGCGGCACATGGCGGCGTCCGAAATGACGTTGCCGCCAATCGAGGTGGGTCACCGCGACACTGCTCCTGTGCCTTTGGAGCGCAGTGTCGTTCCATCCGCCGTGCCACCTGAGACCGTGTTGCCCTTGCCCGCGCCACTGCGCTCCGGACGGAGGGGCGGGTCTGCGGCGGAGACGGCCATGGAGTCAATGGTGCCTACTTCTAGCGCGGCGCCGGTTCTGGTGCGAGCCGAGGCAGATCTCGCCGGAAGCGGCCGGCCTTCTGCCGATGTAGCTGAAATCACTGCTGGCGGGCCGGTCGATGCTGACTCTCGGACACCACCTGGCCCTAACTCATCGGGTGCGGGCGCAATCGTCGATGCCACCATCTTGCCGGACGGCCGGTGGTTGATGCAAAAAGGCAGTTTTCTCGATTGCACGCTGGAGACGGCCATAGATTCGACACTGCCCGGGCTCGCCACTTGTGTGCTTTCTGCTGACGTTTATGGATCTGATGGGCGGGTCGTGTTGATGGAGCGGGGGACGCGGCTGGTCGGCGAGGTTCGCGGCGACGTTCACGCTGGCCAGAGCCGTGTTGCCGTGGCGTGGACCGACGCACGCACGCCAGCAGGAGTTCGCTTGACGTTTGTGTCGATGGCGACGGACTCGGTCGGGCGATCCGGTATGCCCGGCGTCGTCGATCGACACTTCGGCGAACGATTCGGCGCTGCAGTGTTGATGTCGTTCGTCGAAGGTGCCGCGGCTGGGCTCACGAGTCGGCAGCAAGGCTCAGGTGCGGTCGTATACAACGCACAGGCGTCCCGTGACATTGCGACGGAAGCGCTGCGCAGTTCAATCGGTATTCCGCCGACAATTCGGGTTGCGCAAGGCGCCCGGCTGCAGGTCATCGTCGGCAGCGACGTTAACTTCCGCAACGTCTATCGTCTCGCCGTCCGTGACTCCCGATAACCAGTCAGCCGATCAGGGGCAACTGTCGTCGCTTCAGCACTTCGTTCGACCGCTGCAGGCATTTCTTCTTGATCCGGAGGTGACCGAGATCTGCATGCAGCGGCCAGCCGAGCTGTTCATTGAGCGTCGATCGGCCTGGCAATGCGCAGCGGTGCCGTGGGCGACCGATCTGTGGGCACGGCACTTTGCGCGATTGCTCGCAACCGCGAGTTCACAGCGCGTTAGTGCGGAGGCGCCGCTGCTGTCGGCGACGCTGCCGGGCGGCGAACGGGTACAAATTGTGCTTCCACCGGCGTCTGGGCCGGACGGTGTGGTGATAGCTATACGGAAGCCGGCAGCGGTTGTGTGGTCGCTGTGTGATCTCGCCGACAGGGGGGCCTTCAGCCATGGAGGCGCGCGATCGGCTGTCTCAGTCGATGAGGGTGCTGAGCTGCGCGGGCTATATAAGAGCGGTGCTGTGGAACAGTTCCTCGGGATGGCTGTTCGGCGGCGTCTGAACATACTGGTTGCTGGTGCAACCGGCAGCGGCAAGACGACGCTGACAAAAGCCTTGATTCTTGAGATTCCGCGGGACGAACGCCTGATCAGCATTGAGGACGCTGCCGAACTTGGTTTCGCTGCGCACCGAAATTCGGTGCGACTGTTCTATTCCAAGGACAACCAAGGTCGGGCACAGGTGACCCCTAAGCAACTCCTCGAAGCCGCGTTGCGCTTGCGTCCGGATCGGATCCTGTTGGCGGAGTTGCGCGGCGAGGAGGCTTATCACTTTCTTCGTAATGTGAGTTCCGGCCATCCTGGCTCCATTACAAGCATTCACGCGGGCACTGCCGCTCTTGCTTTCGAGCAACTTGCGTTACTGGTCAAGGAGAGCGCCGCGGGTCGTGATATGTCGCTGGGCGACATTCACCGCCTCTCGCGGGCCGTCATTGACGTGGTTGTTTGTTGTCGGCGGCACTTAGGTCGGCGGGAAATTCATGAATTGTGGTGGCGCGATGGCGATACGCCAGATTGATTGGCTCATAAGGCTGCATTTGCGTATCGTCTGCGCATGCGCCCCGCTCGACCCACTGCCGTTGATCCGCTTATTTGGGCGTGCCTCGCGTCCACTTGGTTCGTCTGGGGCTCTACTTATCTCGTCATCAAATTCGCATTAAGGGGCTTCCCGCCGTTCTTCTTGATGGGGTCCCGATTCGTCGTGGCTGGTGGGCTGCTGCTGGCGTTCACTCGGTCGCGTGGGGTGCCGTTTCCTAGTCCGACGCAGTGGCGCAATGCGGTTGTCATTGGCTCGTTGATGCTCGGATTTGGAATGGGTGGCACGGCGTTGGCTGAGGTGTCGCTCGACTCCGGCCTCGTGGTTGCGTTTATTGCCGTTACGCCACTGCTGGTGGTCCTCGTCAGTCTGCCGTTCGGGGTCCGCCCTGTGCGGCGCGAAATTGTCGGTGTCCTCGTCGGCCTGGCTGGGGTTCTGATGCTGACTCAGGGTGCGGGGTTCCGTGGCTCGCCGCTGGGGCTCGGCGTGATGGTGCTTGCCTGTAGCGGTTGGACGCTCGGTAGTGTCTTCAGCCAGCGTCTCCTGCCATTGGCACCTGGTCCTTCCGGGTTCGCGAGCGAGATGCTCTGCGGCGGAGCCGTCTTGCTGGGCGTGTCGGCGCTCTCCGGGGAACATGTCACGCTCGCGGTTTCCGGGCAGGCCTGGCTGGCGTGGGCCTATCTGGTGGTGTTTGGGTCGCTTATCGCCTTCAACGCTTACATGGTGCTGTTAAGCCGGGCGTCCGGCGCGCTTGCGACCAGCTACACCTACGTAAATCCGATCATTGCGCTGTTGCTGGGAATCACGCTTGGCGGGGAGCACGTCAGCGGGTGGGAGTGGCTTTCAGCCGGGGTGGTCCTCAGCGGCGTGGTCATTTTGCTAGCGAACCGGCGTTGAAGCGTCTGGCTTCTCTTCTGACCCCGCGTTTTCGGTAACCGACGCACGCGGCACCGAAACGAGTAGCTGCGTGCCGCCCTTGGCTCCTGGTCCGAGATAAGCGGTGCCTCCGAGCAGGCGTGCCCGGTAGCGCATCATCTTGACGCCTAAGCCCGACGAGTCTTCCTCGCTGGCGGTGACGCCTCTACCGTCATCGGTTACGGACAACTGTAGCGTATCCTGGTTTGCAGCTAGCTCCACGAGGACATTTGTGCAACCGCTGTGCCGCGCGGCATTAGTCAGAGCTTCATAGGCAATGCGGTAAAGGTGATCAGACGCAACGTCCGATACCGCCATATCTTCTATGGTCGATCGCGATGTGATGTTTAATCGCAGACGTCGAGACGCGTCGACTGCCAGACGATCTAACGCTGTACTGAGTGAGCCACGCTCGATCTGGACTGGCGAGAGCCCCCGCGCGAGTTCACGGGTCATCGCTATGCAGTGGTCAACGTAGTCGCGTACATCGGAGATCAGGTCCTCGACGTCGCTATGGCCTCGCTCCACCGACGTCGCAAGGCTGGTGAGCAGGAGTGAGATACCCGTCAACGCTTGCCCGAGGCCCTCGTGCAGGTCGCTGCTCAGGCGTTGCCTCTCGCGGCTGGCCACGTTTATGACTTCGCTTTCGAGGCGTCGGAGTTCCGTGACGTCCGTTGCACGCAGCGTGAGACCGATCAGCTTGTTTTGCTCGATGATTGGTACGCCACTGAGCTCAAAGTGCTGCAACTGGCCGGACTTCTCGCTCAGAGTGATCGGAACTGTCACCGGCAGGCGACTCATTTCGAGTTCATCCACTGCTTTGTTTACCGCGGCGCGTACGTCAGGGGGAATTGCGTCGGTCAGCGGCATCCCGGGCGTTGGAATGGGGCCACTTCCCAGCAGGTTGCGGTTTGCGAAGCGAACCGTCCGATCTACGTTCAGCAGCATCAGTGCGTCAGGCGCATTGCTTGATAGGGTCCGCATGACAACTTCCTGGCGAGCAACTTCGCGTTCGTGGCGGCGCCGCACAATGAGGAGCCACCCGAACATGACGCTTACCACAATTGCGGCGACGGCAAGACCAAAGAGTAACTGCTGCGTCGCCTTCCGGCTTGCTAGTTCTGTCTGCTGGCGCTCCATGGCTTCTTCAAGCATGTGGTTTGCCGCGAGCAGTTTGTCGGATGCCGCCGTTGCGCTGAGTACAGCCACTGCCAGTGACTGACGCTGGAGGTTGGTCTTGCTCTCCAGATCCAGTGAAGCCAGCAGGTCTTGGTAAGCATCCTGGAAGCGGCCGAGAGCTTCGTAGGCCCGCGACCGGTCGCGCAGCGCTTGCGCGCGCAGGCGTGAGGCTCCTGCACTGCGTTGCGAAAGTATCCCGGCGTTGAGTTTGGCTAGAGCCGCCTCCGGCTGATGATGGGCTAGGTCAAGCCGTGCGCGGTACGTGACGAGCAGCGCGAGAAAGTCTGGTGTACCGGCTTCCTTGAATTTCGCATCGCCGCCAGCGCAAGTCTGATCAGCGGCCACCAGATCGTTCTCGCTGATCAGCGCCAGGCAGAGTGGTACGTTAGAAACAGCCATGCCGAACGTGTCGCCAATGAGCGCGGAGCTCTCGCGGGACAGTTCCAGTGCCGCGCGGGCCTCTTTGAACTCGCGCATTTCGATGAGAATCTGGCCCCGCACATAGCTGGCTCGCGCAAGTCCCGGTGTGTGCTTGTATCGGTTGTTAAAGGTCACTACTTCGTCGATCATCCGCTTTGCCTCGGGCAGAAGGCCGCTGCGGCGGTAGATCGTGGCCAGCACGTAGGCGGCGGTTACTTTTGCTTCAGGCCAACGACCGGTCTCGGCAATCCGATAGGCCTCGAAGCCATCGGCGGCCGCCAGTGCGATAGCGCCGAGTTCCGCTCGGGCCTGGGCGCGGATACTCAACGCGCAACTGTGTTCTGGAGACTGCTGTCGGGTCGTTGCTACCAGATGATTCATCGACGTTATTGCCGCTGCCGACCTGTCGCTGGTCTCCGATGCATCGGCTACGTTAATACGGACTCGAAGGCGAATCTGATCAGTTTCTGGTGACGAAGCCAGTGTATTGAGTAAGGTCTCGGCCTTATCTGCCGCTGCGTTCGTATCGTTTGTTCGGCTCTGGTAATAGCGCGCCTGAGCGATGACGGCGTACAGCTGGGCCTCGATCAATGCGTCTGGATTGGTCCGCAGCGCGTTGATGCGCGCGAGTGCCTCTGTCACGGCCACTTCCGGGTCGCGGTCGGTCAGGTGGTCAAGTTCTTTTAGCGCCGATGACGGCAGCATCAGACACGAGGCGTGCGCGCTGGAGACGGCAAACAGCAGGCAGAGAAAGCCGGTTTTGAGCAAGCTGTAGCGGACGGTGGGGGTTCCGCGAGAAGGGTCCATGAATATCTCTCGAATGGTTTCCGGCATAAGCGCATATCGTAAGCGATGAATTGTGGCATTTTTTCTCCGAATTGGAGACTCTGGCGCCGCTTTGCCCCCGCGGGCGGCTGAGGACTCGATATGGCGACCCGCATCATCCGCGCGAACGAATATCGGCGCATGCGCTGGAAGAACGGCCAGGGCGAAACCGCTGAAGTCGCGATCAGTCCTTCGGCAGCGGCGCTTGACGATTTTGACTGGCGGATCAGCATGGCGACCGTCGAGGCTGACGGGCCGTTTTCCGCATTCAACGGGATAGACCGGACACTCACCATCCTGGCGGGAGCAGGCCTGTGGCTGCTGCCGAACCAGGGGGCGGCGGTCGAATTGACGGTATCGTCGGCCCCATTTTCCTTCGAGGGCGGCGTCGCGGTTGATGCGGTGCTAGTTGCAGGTCCGGTGACCGACCTCAACCTAATGACCCGACGCGACCGTGCCTGGCACCGCGTCCAGCGGGTGACGGTTGGCAGGGTCCCTGTGGCGGGGGATGCAGGCTCTGCCTTTCTGGTCGCTCCAGGGGGCGCTTCGGCGCAGGTTTCGGTGGAGGGGCTACAGCTCTGGCTCGAACCGCTCGACACGCTAGAAATCACCCTCGCCCAGGGCGCGGTGGAGATCCTGACGGTTGGGGCAGAAGGCGTACTGCTGGTAGAGATCGGCCTACGCTAGGGGCATCGGCGCGGCACCGGCCGAGTTTTCCTTCTGGCGCGCTAGCATTACTGAACCGGAGCGACTGAAACCCGTGGTATATGCCGGGTTGAGGTTGATCTGCATGTCGACGAGGATCATCCGCCGCTGAGCGTTTGATTCATCTGCTGTCGCGATTCGGAGGGAAACCTCCCGTTCCAGCGGCAACGTGCCAGTCACAGATGCTCTGCCAGGCTTCGCTTGCAGTCTCCGCGAATGTGATCAGTTCGCGATCGTGCAGTGCGAGCATGCCGTTGGAGACTAGAAAATCAAGGTTAACGGCGCGCTCCCAGAACTCCCGTCCGACGAGCACGACGGGTACGGAAGGCATCTTGCCGGTCTGAACGAGCGTCAACGTCTCGAACAACTCATCGAGCGTGCCGTAGCCGCCAGGGAACGCGACCAGCGCGCGTGCGCGTCTCATGAAGTGCAGCTTTCGCATCGCAAAGTAGTGAAATGAGAAGCACAGTTCTGGGGATACGTAAGGATTCGGCGCCTGTTCGTGGGGCAGGGTGATGTTCAGCCCCACTGAGTTTGCACCCGCATCGCTCGCGCCGCGATTGGCAGCTTCCATGATGCCGGGACCACCGCCTGTCATGACGACGACGCGCTCGCCATCGGGCCCATTTTGGGCACTGCCGACCAGACGCCCGAACTCACGGGCGATGTCGTAGTAGCGACTGCGCTCAAGAAGGCGTGCGGCAGTCTTCTCTGCAGCGGCGAGGAGCGGATCTGTGGGGGATTGGTGGGTGGCTGCTCGTGCCGCCTCGAATTCGTACCGTGCGGTCGCCGGATCGCGCAGCCGCGCACTGCCGAATACGACAATCGCGTGTGCGATGTGGTGCTCTTGCAGCTGTAATTCGGTTTTTTCGTAATCGAGGGCTAAACGCACGCCGCGCAGGCTATCGGAGGCGAGAAAATCGAGATCGTGATCGGCCGGCCGGTAGCTCTGGCTCGCGACGATGCGCGCGGTGCGCTCGGCCATCGACACCGCCTCGTCCGGCGGGGCAGCCATGGCCGGATGGTTGGCGTTGGGTGGAGTGCGGGTGGAGCGATCCATGACGGAGATCTCCATGGGGGAGAGGGCAGCCTAGGGGATTCTATCGGTCAGCACCGCGAGGCGCATCGAGACTCACCACTAGGGAGCCGACCCTGCTGATGGCGCGGGCGGATTGCGGGCGATCTTCAGCGCGCGAAGCTGCCCTGTTGCCGCGCTTGGCCTCGTTGCCAAAGCGCAGCCGGGCATATTCTGGCGAACTGCCGGCGCCGACAAAAAGGGCTGTTCGAAGTGCCGCTACTTTTCGTCGCGCGTAAGCGTGGGGATGCCGCCGACGCGCTGCTGGCAGGGGCTTACGGCAGGGCGTGGCGGAGCACTGCTCCATTGAGGCTCTGCTCGCCAATCGTCAGATAGATCTGCCGGTCGCTGATGGCGATGTCCAGATTCATGCGCCGATCCAGCAGTCGGACGAACGCCGCCAGAAGTTCTGGATCGATCTCGTAGATCTCGATCGCGGTAGCGCGGTGGATCGGCGGCTCGGCCGCGAGGCGACTGAGCAGCAGCCTAACGTCCTTATGTGGATAAATGACCAGCCGTGGCGCGGCCTTGGCTGCCTTGTGCAGTCGCGCGGCCTCAGGCAGACCCACTTCGATCCACGCCTGTAGCGCTCCGGTCAGGTCGCGAATTGCCAACGCCGGCATGTCGGGCTCCGACAGGCCGCCCTTCGAGAACGCAAGCCCCTCGGTGTACTCGAGGCAGTAAGCGAGGATCCGCGTGGCGAGAAACTCCGCGCTCTCGGAGGGGTGCCGAGCCGCGCGGAAGGACAGTGATTCGTAGACGCCTCGGTCGGCATCGTTGAGCGTCACGGCGAGCGTGTAGATCGTTGCGCCTAGCGCCATGACGGCCCCTACGCGCCGAGCGCGCCCGGTAGCGCCTCGAGCAGACGATCGACTTCCGGCCGTGTGCCTATCGTGATCCGCGCCCAGTTGTCGTAGCCATTGAAGTGACGGCCGATCTTGATGTTCCTGGCGAGCATGCGGGCTGCGAAAGTTGCCAGCGGCATGCCGGTGTCGAAGAACACGAAGTTACCTTGAGAACGACTGCGCGGCCGACCCAGTTGATCGAGCGCGGCGTGAACGCGGCGGCGGTCGGCCACTAGCGCTTCGCGCGTCTCGGCGAGGAAATTGTGATCGCCCAGGCTTGCAATCGCACCGCGCAGACCAGCGACATTCGGGAACGTAAGCTGCTTGCTGGTCATCCGCGCTGCGAGCGAGGGGGCTGCCATGGAGTAACCGATCCTGAGTCCCGCCAGTCCGTGGATCTTTGAGAACGTGCGCAGTACCACGAGGTTGGGGCAGTCGTGCACCAGATCGCTAACGGAGCGGACTTCCGGGTCGTCTGCGAGGTCGATGTAGGCCTCGTCGACGACAACGAGGGCCGAGGTGGGTACGGCACGGATGAAGCGCTCAAGCGCGATTCTGCCGAGCGCGGCGCCGGTGGGATTGTTCGGATTGCAGATGTACACGAGGCGAGTCTGGTCGCCAATTGCGCCATGCATCGCCGGCAGGTCGTGCCGGTGCTCCGTGTCAGGTGCTACCCAGCGCGTTTGGATGCCCATTTTGGCGGCAAAGTCCGGCAGCTCCTCGTACGTGGGATGCGCGGCGATGAGCTGTCCGTCTGTGCCGCCTTCTGCAGCCAGTAGACCCGCAATCTTGAGCAGTTCCCCAGAGCCGGTGCCGACGGTTACCTGCCGCACCTCGACGTTGTGCCGCGCCGCGATGGACGCGATCAGCTCGACCAACGAGCGGTCGGCGTAGCGCGGCGCGTCGGGAATGCAGGCGAGGATCGCTTGGCGCGCAGCGGGGGAGGGGCCGTAGGGGTTCTCGTTGCTGTCGAGTCGAATGACCGCGGCAACGGCGCGTGCACGGGGGGCCGCAGCTAGCGCGCTAGACAGTCCGCCGAGCCCGGTCGCCAGTGGGGCGAGTAGCGCTGCACCGAGTAGGCCGCGGCGGGAGAGCCTCGGCTGTGGGACGAGCGTGACGGGTAGTGAGGGGGGGGTGTTGAGTGGCATGGGAGCGTCCTCCGGGGGAGCGGCGTGTGGGGAAGACGCTAACACGCGTCACCGCGACGCGCATGTTCTGTGCGTGGCTAGAGTCGCCGTGCGGCAGTTTAGTTAGCGCCGGATGGGCTGGCGGGCCGCTCGCGGGGGTGTTGGCGCGTCATGCCAGCTGGTGCCAATGCGTGACTCCACATACTCGCGAATCATGCGCCGGACGACCTGTGACGGGGTCACGTCTTCCGCGGCACAAAGCTGCTCGAACGCGGCCTTCTTGCGCGGATCGATCAGGATCGTCAGCCGGGCAGTGCGTTCTTCTTGGGTCGCCACTGCGAGACACTCCATCTAGATACCCCCGAGTTTACATAGAACTTGAACAGGATGATAATCAAAGACTAATAACCCTGGTGAGGCGACTGGCCGCGCGCCCACTGCCGGTCGTTCCACGCCATGGTGGAGCTCAAGTGAACGTTTCGCTTACGAACCTCGAAGCCTGTCTCGCGCTGCTTGCGGCGTGGGGAGGGATCGGGCTGGCGGGGATGCTGCGCCCGCGCAGTCTGAGGTTCGCAGGACGCACGCTTTTCCCCCTAGGTGCCCTGTGCGGCGTTGCAATTGCGGTCGGCGCGGCGATGCACCTCGGGGCACCGCCGGAAAGCGCAGTACTGCCGTTTGGTCTGCCGGGGATGCCGTTCCACGTCCGTCTCGATGCGCTGTCCTCGGTGTTCCTTTTTCTGCTCGGCTCCGTCTCCGCGGCTATCTCGGTCTTTTCGGCCGGGTATTTCCGTCAAGGCGAAGGCACGCTGCCGGGGCTTCTGTGCCTCGAATACCACGCATTCCTCGCGAGCATGGGGCTAGTGCTGCTAGCGGATGACGCGTACTCGTTCATGGTCGCCTGGGAAACCATGGCCCTGTCGTCGTACTTCCTGGTAACGACCCAGCACAGAATCCCCGAGATCCGCGCGGCCGGCTTCCTGTACTTGCTAATTGCGCATATTGGCGCCCTCGCCATATTGCTCAGCTTCGGTGTGCTACAGGGCGGCACGTGGCAGTTTACGTTTGACGCGATGCGCGCGGCGCATCTGGATCCGGCATGGGCGAGTGTCGCGTTCTGCCTGGCGCTGTTCGGCTTTGGCGCCAAGGCAGGCTTGGTTCCGCTGCATGTCTGGCTGCCGGAGGCGCATCCGGCAGCGCCGTCGCCTGTCTCGGCACTGATGAGCGGGGTGATGCTGAAGACCGCGGTATACGGTGTCCTGCGCGTGACGTTCGATCTGCTTGGCACGCAGCAATGGTGGTGGGGCCTCGTGGCGCTCGGCGTTGGTCTGCTGTCTGCTTTCTACGGCGTCATCTTTGCAGCCGTGCAGACCGACATGAAGCGACTTCTGGCCTGGTCGTCGATTGAAAACATGGGCATCGTCTTTACCGGCGTCGGCCTCACGATAGTGTTCAAGGGCGCAGGCCTTGCGCAACTCGCCGCCCTTGCTCTGATCGCGACGCTCTATCACTGCCTCAACCACGCCTATATGAAAAGCCTACTTTTCCTCGGCACAGGTTCGGTGCTGCATGCGACTGGTGAGCGCAACCTTGGCCGGCTCGGTGGGCTCATCCACAGCATGCCGTGGGTTGCGTGGTTGACGCTGATCGGGGCCCTCGCAATTGCCGGGCTGCCGCCACTGAACGGATTCGTTTCAGAATGGCTGCTTCTGCAGGCGTTTCTGTTCGCCGGCGACATTCCGCACACGTTCGTCAACATGCTGCTGCCGGTGGGCGCGGCAGTGGTCGCCTTGTGTACCGCGCTTGCCGGCTACGTCATGGTGAAGTTCTATGGAGTGATATTCCTCGGCCAGCGTCGGGAGGCGGCACTTTCAAGTGCGAAGGATGCAGGCGTCAGCGAGCGCCTCGGTATGGGTGTGCTCGCGTTGGGGTGTCTCGTTCTCGGCCTCGTCCCGTCGCAGGTGATCCGCTTGCTCGATGCCGCTGCGCGCCAACTTCTGCAGATTCCGGAGGGGCATTGGGGCGCTCAGTGGTGGCTGTTAGCGCCGTCTGCGACGAGGCTTGCCTCGTACGGCCCGCTGGCACTGTTTGCGCTGCTGCTGCTGACGCTGCTGCTCGCCGCCTACGGAGTGCGCTTGCTATACCGTCGTCGTGTGCGCCGCAGTGCGCCGTGGGACTGCGGATTTGCGGCAATGGATGCGCGTATGCAGGACACAGCCGAGGGCTTCGGCCAGCCGATCCGGCATATCTTCGAGCCGTTTTTCCTAATGACCCGTGAGCTGCCGGGGGCTCATGATCAGCACCCGGTCTACCGCGTCACCGTGGGTGACCGGATTTGGCGATTGCTGTACTTGCCGCTGGCCCGTGCAACTCATGCAACGGCGAACCTTGTCGCGCACCTGCAGCAGGGCCGGATCTCGACCTACCTGACGTACAGTTTCGTAACGTTGCTGCTGCTGCTGGCGTTCGTGCTGTGACGCCGCTGTCCGCCGCCACGCAGCTGTTGGAAGTCGTAAGCGCCACGCTCGCGGCGCCGATCTTCCTGGGTTGGGTAAATCAGTGCCGCGCATGGCTGCAGAACCGGACTGCGCCGAGTGTCCTTCAGCCGTATTACGGGCTGCGAAAGCTGCTACATAAGGACGCGGTGCTGGCGGAAAATGCGTCCCCGTTGTTCCGCGCCGCGCCCTACGTTGTGTTCGGTACGATGGTTGTTGCGGCTGCGATCATTCCGTCGATGGGGACGGGGCTGCCGATGTCAGCCGCCGCCGATGGCATCGCTCTGGTCGGCTTGCTCGCTACTGCAAGAGTGTTCCTCTCGCTAGCTGCAATGGACGTGGGCACCGCATTTGGATCGCTCGGGGCTCGTCGCGAGATGATGGTGGGATTTCTCGCCGAACCTGCGCTGCTGATGATTCTGTTCGTTGCCGCGCTTATTTCGGGGACGACGTCCTTGCCGCTGATCGCGGAGGGATTGAGTTCCCATGCTCTGGGTCTGTATCCCAGTCTCGCATTCACCGCAGTCGCATTCGTGCTGGTGCTGCTTGCTGAAAATGCTCGCATCCCAATCGACAATCCGTCGACGCACCTTGAATTGACAATGATTCACGAGGCGATGCTGCTCGAGTATTCCGCGCGGCATCTAGCGCTAATGGAGTGGGCGGCTGCGTTGAAGCTGTTCAACTATGCCTGCATCGGCTTCGCCTTGTTTGTCCCTTGGGGTGCAGGTAACGAAGCGGCCGGTCCGCTCGGCCTGCTGCTCGCCGTGCCGTTGCTGGCGCTCAAACTCATTGTCGCCGGCGCAGTACTGGCGTTGATCGAGACTCTGTCGGCGAAGTTGCGCGTGTTCCGAGCGCCGGAGTTCCTCGCGACCGCCTTCCTGCTGGCGGTGCTCGGGCTGCTGGTCCACCTACTGCTGGGGGCCTGAGCGCATGAACCCGTTGCCGCTGGATATGCAGTTGCTTAACGCCTGCGCCGCGCTGCTGCTGTTGCTGTCATTCTCCATGCTTGCGCAGCGAAGGACGGTAAATCTCGTTCACCTTCTGGCTCTACAAGGAGCGCTGCTGGTCGTTGCGACGCTGATCGTGGCGTGGCGTACCGGTGAGGCACACCTTTACCTGTCGGCGCTACTGACGCTGGCTCTGAAGGTATTTGGGCTGCCGTTCCTGCTGCACAGACTTATCCGCCGGATGAACGTCTACTGGGACACGGAGCCAGTCATCAACCCATCGGCCACAATGCTAATTGGACTGCTGGTGGTGGTGTTCTCCTTCGGCCTGGCGCAGCCGATCTCCGCCCTCGCCAGCACGGCGACCCGTAGCACGCTGGGCATCGCTATCGCTGTGATCCTGCTGTCGTTTCTGGCGATGATTACCCGGCGCAAGGCGATGTCGCAGGTAGTGGCGTTCCTGTCGATGGAGAATGGCCTTTTCTTCGGTGCGATGAGCGCGACTTACGGCATGCCGATGGTCGTTGAACTTGGCGTTGCGCTCGACGTGTTGGTCGCGATGTTGGTACTTGGAGTGTTCTTCTTCCAGATTCGGGAGCAGTTCGACAGTCTGGATCTTTGCCACCTTGAGACGCTTAAGGAGCGCGAGTAGCGTGGAACTGATTCTGCTATTGGGCTCCCCGCTCCTCGGCGCCGTGCTGTTAGCGTTGTCCGGGCACGGCAAGCGTGGTCCCGAGATCAACGCGCTTTTCAGCCTGCTGACGTTCCTCGCAGCCTGCGCACTGACAGCACGTGTGATCTCCTTCGGGCCGCTGCTACTCGGTCGCGAGCAGTTTCTCGTCGATTCGTTCAACGTCTTTCTGGTGACATTGACTGCGTTTGTTGGGCTGACAACGTCGCTATTTTCTCGCCCGTACATGCGTATCGAAGCCGACCGCGGCAAACTTAGTGTGGGGCGTTTGCGGCTGTATCACAGCATGTACCAGTTGTTCACCGCCACTATGCTGCTCGCGTTGACGACCAATAACTTGGGCCTCTTGTGGGTCGCGATGGAGGCCGCAACGCTGTCGACGGTGCTGCTGGTCACGCTCTACCGGACGCCTGCGAGTCTTGAGGCGGGTTGGAAGTACTTTATCCTTTGCGGCGTCGGCATTGCGCAGGCGCTTTTCGGCACGATGCTGCTGTACTTCGCTGCAGAGCGTGTGCTCGGTGCGGCGGGCGTCACGGCATTGCTGTGGACGCATCTTGATGCGGTCAAGGGCCAACTGGAGCCCACCGTGCTGAGTCTTGCATTTGTGTTCCTGCTGGTGGGGTATGGCACTAAGGTAGGCCTCGCGCCGCTGCACAACTGGCTGCCTGATGCGCACGCGGAGGGCCCGACCCCGATCTCGGCTGTGTTGTCCGGTCTGCTGCTCAACGTTGCGATTTACGCGATCGTGCGCTGCAAAGTACTGGTGGAGGGTTCGTTGCGTTCAGCGCTGCCGTCGCAGATGTTGATGGGGTTCGGGCTTCTTTCGATGGTCCTCGCCGCCTTCTTCCTTTGGCGACAGAAGGACGTAAAACGCCTGTTTGCCTATTCCTCGATCGAGCACATGGGCATCATCACGTTCGCGTTCGGTATGGGTGGTCCGGTAGCGAACTTTGCAGCGCTTCTACATATGACTGTGCATTCGCTTACCAAATCCGCGATATTTTTTGCCGTTGGTCACGCGTGCCAGAAGTCGGGATCGCAGCTGATCGAAAATATCCGCGGTCTTGTAACGGTCAGTCCAACGATCGGCTGGGGCCTGATGCTCGGTTCCCTCGCGATCCTTGGAATGCCGCCGTTCGGTGTGTTTGCTAGTGAGTTCCTGATCCTGACAACCGCGATGAAGCAGCAGCCCTGGGCGACGCCATTACTGCTGCTGGCGCTGGGCGTCGCGTTTGCCGCGATCTTCAGCAAGGTGCAGCCTATGGTGTTCGGGGAGACCTCGGTTAAACGGTTGCCGCACTCGCCGGCTCTGTTGCCGGTGTTTGTTCACTTGGCGATCGTGCTGGTGCTGGGCCTGTACGTTCCCGCTTACCTCGCGGGTTGGTACCACGACGCGGCGCGACTGATCGGAGGGCCCTGAAGTGTCGATGCAGCACTGGTGGGCGCGCGCTAAGCCTCTTCCTGGCCGAACGACGGGCGGACGGGTAGTCGTTGCCGCGGCGGAATGGCTGCAGGCGGCGTCGGATGCCGCTGCCGCTGGAGGAGAGTTGTTGTCGCTCTGGGTGACGCCACCGGACGTTGGTTCCGGCGCGGTTCATGCTGCGCTGCTAGTCGATTCTGCCGTGCTTCTGCTCGAGCAGGAAATCCATGACGGCAGCGAGCGCTATCAAGGCCTGCAGGAATTATTTCCAGCCGCAGCGCGCATGCAGCGGGCAGCGGCAGACCTGTGCGGCGTTCGTGCCGATGCGGCGGATCAGCGCCCTTGGCTCAGGCATACCGCGTGGACCTCCGACGAGGCGCCGTTGGCCCGCGCGCCCGCCAGCGGGCCTGAGTCTGGCTCTGCTGTTGACGACTATTCGTTCGTACGCGTCGCCGGTGACGGGGTACACGAGATCCCGGTTGGTCCAGTGCATGCAGGAATCATCGAACCTGGGCATTTTCGCTTCTCGGTTGTCGGTGAAAAGGTGTTGCGTCTGGAAGAGCGTCTCGGCTATGTCCACAAGGGCGTGGAGCGGCGCTTCACGGAGCTCGACCCCCTTGAGGGTCATCGACTCGCCGCACGTATCTGCGGCGACTCGACAGTGGCGTACTCCTGGGCATACTGCCAGGCGTTGGAGGCGGTGGTGGGCTTGCAGGTACCGGTGCGGGCAACATGGCTGCGGGGAATCTGCCTGGAAGTCGAACGGTTACAGAACCACCTTGGCGACCTGGGAGCGCTCGGCAATGACGCGGGCTTTGCATTCGGTCTTGCGCAGTTTTCGCGTTTGAAGGAAGAGCTGCTGCGTGTGACAGAGTCTGTCTTCGGGCAGCGCTATCTGATGGATGTGGTCGTGCCCGGCGGCGTCGCCATAGATCCCTCAGCAGATGTCATTGTAAGGCTCTCCTCTGTGCTCCGGGACATCGCTGCGCGGGTGCGTCTGCTACGGGACATCTACGACGACCACTCGGGCATCCGCGACCGGTTCGCAGGTGCAGGAGTGGTCACGCCCGAACTCGCGCGACAACTAGGGCTCACGGGACTGGCGGGTCGTGCGAGCCTGCAGGTACTAGACCTCCGCGCCGATGCCCCGTGGTCGCCGTACCATGTGCTGACGCCGACGCCATGCATTCGCCGGGAGGGTGACGTTGCCGCCCGTGTTGCGGTGCGCTTCGACGAGGTCGCAGAATCCTGTCGGCTCACAAGGGCGTTCCTGAGCGACCTGCCTGATGGCCCGGTCAGCGCTCCGCTTGCGCTGCCGCGTGAGCCCCGATTGGCTATTGGCCTGATAGAGGGATGGCGCGGTCCCGTTCTGGTTGCGCTGGAGATTACGGCAGCGAGAAGGATTCGGCGCTGCCACGTACATGATCCATCGTGGCAAAACTGGCCGGCGCTCGAGCATGCGATCATCGGCAATATCGTTCCTGATTTTCCGCTGATCAACAAGTCATTCAACCTGTCCTATAGCGGCCACGACCTCTGAGCCATGATCAAGACCCTACGCACTATCGTCGGCATTGGAATCGTCTCGGAGTTGCCCCCCGCTCAGGATGACACCCTGCGCGTGCGCGAGGCGCTGCAGCAGGAAGTTCTCTCTGTGCTCGGCCGAGCATTGTGCATCCGCCATGTTGATGCTGGCTCCTGCAACGCGTGTGAGCTCGAGATCCACGCCCTTAACAACCCCATCTACAACATCGAAGGCTTGGGCATTCGATTCGTCGCTAGCCCTCGTCACGCGGACATGCTGTTGGTGACCGGTCCGGTATCCCGCCACATGCTTACGGCGCTGCGTCGCACCTACGATGCGACTCCGGATCCGAAACTGGTTGTCGCAGTGGGTGACTGTGGCTGCAATGGCGGGATTTTCGGCACCAGCTATGCGACCGTCGGTTCGGTGTCGGCTGTGCTTCCGGTAGATGTCGCGGTGCCGGGCTGTCCTCCGTCACCAGTACGGTTACTTCAGGGCATCCTCACGGCGATACGTCAGTAGGTAGGTGACCGAACGCTTAAAGCCCTCTAGCCTGTTGACGACCCAGTGAATTCGGGCACCCCACAGTATCGGCCTCCGTGGCAACCGTGGTTCCCCGTTGCGACTGCGCGGCGCCGGTGCCTGCAGGAACCAATTGTCTGATGTGCCGCTATTTCCGCTTAGCGCGTCGGCAGCGTGATGCCAGCGAGTAGTTCGCTGACGGCCGTCTCGTTCGGTGCGCGCACCGCCTGTTCGACAGTCCGACGCGTCAGGTGTGGTGCGATCAGCTTCAGGAATTCAAATTGATAGCCGCGTAGTAAACGACCACGCCTAAAGCCAATCCACGTCGTGTGTGCCGAGAACAAGTGGTCGGCATTGATAGCTACCAGATCTGCATCCTTCTTCTCGTCCAGCGCCATGCTTGCGACGATTCCGACCCCGAGACCCAGGCGAACGTAGGTTTTAATTACGTCCGCGTCGCTCGCCGTCAGAGCGACGTTGAGCTTCAGTCCGGCACTTTCGAACAGCGCAGGCAGCGCCGAGCGGCCGCTGAAACTAAAGGTGTAGGTAACTACGGGGTAGCGCGCCAAGGTAGACAGTGTTAAGTGTCGTTCTCTCGCGAGCGGGTGGTCGCGGGGCACAATGATGCGTCGGTGCCACTGATAACACGGGAGCAGGACTAGTCCTGGGAAAGCGTCACCCGGGCCTGTGGCCATGACAAGGTCGACCCGGTCGAGCCTGGCGAGATCTGCGATCTGCTCCGATGTCCCCTGATGCAGGTGAAGGTCTACGTCTGCGTAGCGCTGGCGAAACACTTTAATGGCAGTTGGGAGCACATACCGCGCCTGAGTGTGCGTCGTGCCGAGCGTTAGCGTGCCGTGCGCATCTTCGCGGGCCTCCAGCGACATACGCCTGATGTTTTGAGCCTCCTCCAGGATGCGCAGGGCGCGGTCGACGACCTCCTGCCCGGCCGGGGTAACTCGCGTAAGGCTACGCCCATCCCGCTCAAACAACGGAAATCCCAACTCTCCTTCCAGCAGCTTGAGTTGCTTGCTCACGCCAGGCTGGGATGTGTGTAGTTTGCCTGCGGCGGTGGTGATGTTCAGGTCGTTTTGAACGACGGCGACCAGATAGCGGAGTTGGGTTAGCTTCATGGCCTGACAAAGGGCGTTCGGATTGCTCCAGCTTCCGCTGTGGTGCCTGTTCGTGCCAATGCCCGTTAGTGTTGGTGCCATAATCAAAGAACGCTGGGCACCGATCGACCGGGTTCAAAGCGCGATTGAGCGAACAGAGTCCGGTTGCAGGTCGCGACGCGAGGAGCGCTCTTGAGTACGTATACAGCTACTGCCTATGATGACATGCCGCTCAACGGCTTCCATTTGCGCGTCGCTGTGGCCAGTACCGGCGGGGTGTTCAGTGACGGCTTTGGCCTCGGCATTATCGGCATTGCGTTGACGCTTGCGACAACGCCATTGAAACTTACCCCGTTGTGGCTCGGCCTTCTGGGCGGAGCGTCGCTCGCCGGGCTGTTTTTGGGCGCGTTGTTGACTGGCCCGGTCGCAGACCAGTATGGGCGGCGACCGGTGTTTGCCTACAACATGGCACTGCTCGCGCTCCTCTCCGCCCTGCAGTTCGTGATCAGCGCGCCTGTACAGCTGCTTGTGCTGCGTCTCGCAATCGGGTTCCTGTTGGGGACTGATTATGTGGTAAGTAAGGCTTTGCTGACGGAGTTCAGCCCACAGCGCGTGCGCGGTCGTATTCTGAGTATCCTGTCGGTTGCGTGGGCAGGCGGATATACGTGTGCGTATTTCGTAGGCTTCTTGCTGGCGTCTGGCGGGACAGATGCCTGGAGATGGATGCTGCTGACTAGTGCTTTGCCGTGTCTTCTTATCCTGCCACTGCGGGTGACCATGCCGGAGTCGCCGCTTTGGCTCGCCGGCCATGGGTTCGCGGCACGCGCTGGCGCAGTTGTGCAGGCTCGCTTTGGCGCAGGTGTGAGAGCGCCGGAGCCAGTGCTGAGCGCTCCCTGCGAACAAGGTCGTTGGCGTCAACTCGCCTCACCCGTTTGGCGCCGACGCACGATCGTCGCTTGTACGTTCTTCACTTGCCAAGTGATTCCTTACTTTGCGCTCGGCACGTTTGTGTCACGTGTTCTGGAGGCCCTGCACGTTCGCAGTGCCTACGTGGGCGGACTGGTCTACAACGTCGCCTTGCTGCTCGGAGCCATTATTGGGCTGTTCGTCGTTGATCTGCTGTCCCGACGGGCTTTCCTAGTGGGAAGCTTTTCCATCGCCGCAGCTGCAATGCTTGTTCTGACCGCGGCGACGGAGTTGTCAGGCGTGGCGATCATTGTCCTATTCGCAGTAATTGCAGGCGTGCTGTCGGGCGCGTCAAACCTCGTTTATGTTTATCTTCCCGAGCTGTTTCCAACAGACCTGCGTGCTTCCGGAATAGGCCTTGCGATCGCTGCGAGTCGGGTCGGTTCAGCCGTGAGCACGTTCCTTCTTCCTGTCCTCGTCGCCGGTCTTGGTGTGCACGTAGCTCTCGGTGGCTGCGTCGTTGTGCTTACCTGCGGAGCCGTTGTCTGCTACCTGTGGGCGCCCGAGACAAAGTATGTGCGCCTCAGTGCCATGGGCGAGGGCGTACCGACGTGAGCGGATCGCTGGGGATGAAAGCTGCGCCGATACGGCTAGCATTTTTACTCATTCCGAAGTTCTCGATGATGTCATTTTCTGCTGCCATTGAACCCTTGCGTTCGGCCAACCGCCAGAGCGGGAAAGTGCTGTATGAGTGGGAATTGGTGTCTGTCGACGGGCGTGCTGTTGAGGCGAGCAACGGAATTGAAATTAGGGTCGATCGTTCTGTCGACGCGATCGCCAAGCTCAACATGCTGGTCGTCTGCGTCAGCCTGGAGCCGACGCAGCCAGTGGGGGGCCGGCGTCTTCTGCATACGTTGAGACGCCTTGCGCGGCATGGCTGTCGGGTTGGAGCAATCAGTGGCGGCACGTTTCTGCTCGCGCAAGCAGGGTTACTGGCCGATAGGCGCTGTACGGTTCATTGGGAGTTCGCAGAGCTGTTTCGTGCGATCTATCCGCGCCTCGAGCTCGTTCGGGACCTGTATGTTGTCGATCGTGACGTGTTTACCTGCTCGGGCGGTACGGCTGCACTCGACTTGATGCTTTACTTCGTGCGTGAGCACTTCGGCGCTGCGTTAGCGTTATCGGTGGCGGAACAGTTTTTGCATCCCCGTATCCGTGAGCACGGCGACCATCAGCGTATGGACGTGCAAACCCGATACGGTGTGCCGGAGAGCAGACTCGCTGACGCGATCCGTTTGATGGAGTCGACGCTCTCCGATCCGCTTCCTATTGATGAGATAGCTCATCGCATCGGGCTGTCGTCACGGCAGGTAGAAAGACTGTTCGGCACACAGTTGGGTGTTACACCACGGCGGTTCTATCTGACGCTGCGCGTTGAGCGCGCACGTCTGCTGCTGCAGCAGGGGTCGCGGTCGGTGCGTGAAGTTGCCTTCGAGTGCGGCTTCGCGTCGAGCTCGCATTTCTGCCATGTCTATAGAGGCGCTTTTCAGCATAGCCCGACCGTCGATCGCAGACGCCTTTCTGTTCACGCGGGAGGCTAGGCTAGGGAAACATCCGCGTGTGTTGCCCGCACCTGCTGTGGCGCAGCAAGGGCATCTGTCAGCGTGCTTTTTGGCAGCCAACAGGGAACTCGTGGAAATGCCAGGCGCCATATCAGAGCAGCACGGCAGTGGTGGCGACGACGCGCTCGATCGCGGGACACCAAATAGCGCAGTGATGCGGGGGGATGAACGGACCAAGCCGCGTACGGGTAGACGCGCGCGTGGGCGGTGAGGGCCTGTATGTTCGCGGTGACTCTGATGGCGATGCGGACACTTGCAGTCAAGGCGCTAGTGGGAACCGACGGGGTGCCTGGCGTTCTTGCCGACCCCAATGCCAAGGTCTATCAACGCGGCGCCGCTGTCTTTAAGGATTCCTGCGCGAGCTGCCACGAGCATGCCCTCGCTCACGGGGCAGCGGTCTACAGAAGCGCAGGGACGCGCTGACCCCGCGGCGACAGTTGCGCCAGCAGAGGAGCTGCGGCCCGGTTTTTAGGCAGTGGGTGTGTGGTGAGTGCCGGTGTGCTCACGACCGCGACGGCAACGTCGCGAAAGCCATCCTTAGCCGCGAGGGGGTGTCCCTCGTCCGTGCACGGGAACGAGTCATCGCCCCGATACGCGCGGGCAAGCCGGACACCTCGTCCGCGCAAGGCTAAGGATGGCGCGTGTCGGGGCGGCGGCATGAGCACCAGGATAGGGATTCGCCGCAGCTCCTGCTGCCACGGCAGCCCGATTTCCGTCAGTATCGGCCTTTCCAGTCACCGTCGAGGCTTCGAGCATGCATTATTGGCACCGCCTGTTTAGTACCCGCTTGGCTTTTGTAAGTACCGCGTTGCTGTTTTGGACAGCTACGGGCGCCGCCGTTGGCGCGACGCCTTTGGATCCTCCTGTGGATCCGGGTATTTTGTCGCGGATTGTGGCGGCGGCCATGCAGGGCGATTGGGCCTACGACCGGCTGACAGAGCTCACCGACCGTATCGGGCCTCGCTTGGCCGGTTCGCCGGGGCTTGAGGCGGCAGTACAGCAGGTCGCTGGGGTGATGCGCGCTCTAGGCGCTACGGTCACGTTGCAACCGGCGCGTGTACCGCACTGGGTGCGTGGTGATGAGCGGGGGGAGCTCGTCGTGTATCCCGGGCAGCCAAAAGGGATAACGCAACGCCTGCATCTGGTCGCGCTCGGTGAGTCAGGAGCGACCGCTCCTGCGGGACTGACCGCACGGGTTGTGGTGGTGCACGACTTCGATGAGTTGAAGGCGCGCGCGTCCGAGATTGACGGCAATGTCGTGCTGTTTGACCTCCATTTCGACCAGCGCCTTGCGATGAACGGCAATGCCGGGAACGCCTATGCGCAGGGTGGGGTTGGACGCTTCGTGGGGCCGTCGGCGGCTGCAGAGCTTGGCGCGATCGCTGTGCTGGTGCGCTCAGTGGGTGGCGCGGAGTACCGGCTGCCGCATACCGGCGCCACCGAATGGAAAGAGGGGCAGGTGCCGATTCCAGCCGCCGCGGTTTCGGCCGAGGACGCCGACCTCATTGACCGACTGGCCGCGCGCGGCCCGGTGACATTGAAGCTGCTGCTGACGCCGCGAATGCTGCCAGATGCCGATAGCCACAACGTGATCGCTGATTGGATGGGGAGGGAAAAGCCTGACGAGTTTGTAGTGGTTTCTGGGCATTTGGATTCCTGGGACCTCGGCACCGGCGCCACCGACGACGGCGTTGGTGTAATGGCAGCTGCCGGCGCGATTGAGGTGCTCAAGCGCTTAGATCTGCATCCTCGGCGAACGGTCCGTTTCGTCGCCTGGACCAACGAGGAAAATGGAGGCCGTGGCGCGAAGGCGTACTTTTCCTCCGTTGCGTCCGCGGTAGATAAGCAGGTGGCGGCCATCGAGAGTGATGAAGGCGCAGGGCGCTCTCTCGGCTTGTTGGCGGCGGTGACGCCGGAATCGTTGGTAACCCTGAAGCCCGTTGCGAAGGCGCTTGCGCCGATCGGCGCGACCGTCGTGGAGAAGAGGGACGACGGCGTAGGGTCCGATATCGGGGCTTTGCAGCATGCGGGCGTACCAGGATTCGCGCCGCTCGTCGCTACCCAGCACTATTTCGACTACCACCACACCGCGGCGGACACGCTCGATAAGGTCGAGCCGGAGAACTTGCGCACCCAGATTGCAACGATGGCTGTGCTCGCCTACTACCTGGCGGAACTGCCGGAGCCACTACCGCGCTTCAAGGTGGAGGACGCTGAGTAGTTGCCTAAAGCTAGCGCAGGCTGCTCCGCCGCCGTGACGCGGCGCAGCTTCTGCAGTTTCCAGCAGGACCCTTCCGGATGGCAGATTCCATCAGGCAGGGCCCCCGGGGCCTATTCGGCGACCAGCGCGGAAATGCCGCCCTTGTAGTAAGGGCTGGAGAAAAGCACCTTCGTCGCGCGCTCTGGCGTAATCGTGATACACGCGCCGATCATGTCGACCTTGCCCGATATGAGTGCCGGGATCATGGCTCCGAAATCCATGTTCACGACTTCGATCTTTCGATTGAGGCGCTTCGCGACCAGGCGTGCGAGTTCGACGTCCAAACCCACAACTTCGCGCGAACCATCGACGAACGAGAACGGCTCGGTGACCGCGGCTGTTCCGAACCGCAGTGCAGCGCCAGTGCCTTCCTCGATCTTCGGCATCGGCGCTGGCGATCCTGACTCAGGCAACCAGCGCTTCATCATTGCCGCGTACTCGCCATTCGTCTTGAGGTCCGCGACAACGGCATCAATGGCGGCCTTGAGTTCGGTGTCCGGCAAACGAACCGCGAAGCCATAGTCGTCAACGGTGATGGGCTCCGGCAATACCTTGAGGCCAGGATTCTTCGCTGCGATGTTGCGAAGGATCGGCTCGTCGTATCCTGCTGCATCGGCCTTGTGCGCTTTTACCGCGAGCGCGGCATCCAGCACGGTGTTGTAGTACTTGATCTTCACGGTGGGGTACTTCGAAAGCACCAGCTGGTCCGCGACAGTGCCTGTCGGTACCGCGAACTCCTTGCCCTCAAGTTCCGAGACCGTGCTGATTTTGGCGCGGCTGCCGCATCCGGCAAGAGACGCCGCTGCCAGCAGAGCACACAGTGCCAATAGGAATTTGTTCAAGCTCGACCCCTCTAGTTCTAGTTCTGGTTCTGGACGTGCGACGCCAGATTGCGCTGCCGGATTATATTCACGAATCGGTTCACCGGCGGGGACATTCTGGGATATAGACACCGCTGTGCCCCAATTATGCCTTGTGGCGCCACTTTGCTCAGGGGGCGGCTGGGTCGTCCTCGCAGCCAAAAGGGACTATCGGGCCCCCATTTCGATTAAGCTGCATCGGTCCTAAAAGAAGAATTAGACGCAGGAACTCATGAAACGCCTTATTCCCAAGTGGTTCGTTCTGCTGGTCTGCCTGGGCCTTGCCGGTTGCAACCACGACGGCAGTGTCATCACCAGCGTGCAAGATGCCGCCACGGCGCGTATCGGCGTCATGGTGGGGACGACTAGCGAGCTGATCATGGCTCAGCAGTTCCCCAAGGCTGATGCCAAGCGTTTTGACGACATCATGGATGCCATCGGCGCGCTGAAGACGGGGCAGCTCGATGCGGTGCTCACGGGCTATCCTGCCGCTCTGCAGGTTTCCAAGAAGAATCCGGATCTCGCTTTAATAGAGGAGCGCCTGTCGCACGAAGACACGTCGATCGCGGTCCGAAAGGGCAACGGCGCCCTGTTACAGCAGGTTGACGAGATCATTTCTGGCTTCAAAGCCGACGGTACGCTGGCGGCGATGGGCGTGCGATGGCTGAAGAAGGATCTGACGCCCTACGAGGAAGTAGCAATTCCGCTCCCGAAGGAGGGCGTACCCATCAAGATCGGCGTTAGCGCCACCCGGGAGCCCTTCAGTTTCGTCGACGCCACTGGCCAGATCACCGGCCATGATGGCGAGCTCGCCCGCCGAATTGCCGCGAAAATGCACCGTCCTATCCAGTTCCTGGACATGAAGTTCATGGCGCTTATCCCGGCGCTGCAAGCAGGCAAGATCGACTTGATCGTCACAGGAATGAGCGCCACTCCCGAGCGGCGCAAGAAGGTCGACTTCACGCAGCGCTACTACGAGTTGGCGCAGGTACTGCTGGTTCGTTCGGCTGCAGCTGCTGTTGCCAGTGTGCCTAAGCCGGAGGGGCTGCGGTCGCTGACCGACCTGAAGAAGGGACGCATCGGGGTGCTAACTGGTAGTGCGCACGAGGTATACGCGGTAAAGAACTACCCCGAGGCCGAGATTCTGCAGTACCGCGCAGTGTCAGATTTGGCGCTTGCCGTCAGTTCAAGGAAGGTCGACGCTGCGCTGTCCGATGAGGCGCCATTTAAGGATTTGCAGCTTCAGGACGCTAGTTTTTCCCTCCTGGGTGAGCCGTTGTTCACTTTTGATGTGGGCGTCGGATTTCGCAAGGAAAACACCGCGCTGCGCGACCAGTTCAACCACTTCCTGGCGGACATCAAGGGCAACGATGTTTATAGGGAGATGGTGCATCGCTGGCTGGAAACACCTGACCCCCAGATGCCGCCGCTGAAGGATGAGCCCAGTCTGCCGCCACTGAAGGTCGGCATCACTGACGGCGGTCTGCCGTTTGCAGGCATGAAGGAAAACCTGCACGTCGGACTCGACGTGGAGTTAACGCAGCGATTCGCGCAGTCCATTGGCCAGCGAGTTCAGTACGAAAACATGGATTTCGGGAGTCTTGTCGCTGCCGTGGCGAGTGGCAAGGTGGATCTGATCGCCAGTGCGATTTACATCACCCCCGAGCGCAAGGAGCGCATCAATTTCTCGGATCCCTACTTTCAGATGGCGACTATTGCCTTCACTCTTAAGAGTCGCTTAGCGGAGAGTGCCGCGAGCGTGACGGTTCCCGCTAAGCCTTCATTCTGGCAGCGGACGGTCGATAGTTTCGTCAGCAACATCATCCGCGAGCATCGCTACCTGCTGCTGTTGGATGGCCTCAAGACCACCATGCTCATCTCCATTTTGGCGTCCATCTTCGGAACCATGCTGGGGGCTGGCATCTGCTACATGCGCCTTTCCAAACGCCTTTTATTGCGACTGCCGGCCCGTGTCTTCATCGACATTCTGCGCGGCATGCCCGTGCTCGTGCTGCTGATGCTGATTTTCTATGTGGTCTTTGCCTCTGTGGACATCAGTCCCGTGCTGGTTGCGGTCGTCGCATTTGGACTGAACTTCGCCGCCTACGCTGCTGAGATTTTCCGGTCCGGCATCGAGGGCATCGACAAGGGGCAGACGGAGGCGGGCATATCTCTCGGTTTTACCCGTACATCAACTTTCATTTACATCGTCATGCCGCAGATGATCCAACGGGTTCTTCCGGTCTATAAGGGCGAGTTCATCTCCCTCGTTAAGATGACGTCGATCGTCGGATATATAGCGGTTCAGGATCTCACCAAGGCTAGTGACATTATTCGCAGTCGGACGTTCGACGCCTTCTTCCCGTTGGTCATGGTCGCAGTACTGTACTTTGCCGTGTCGTGGGTTCTCATTCAGTTGCTCGACTTTATCGAGCGAAGAACTGATCCTAAGCGCCGTCGCGAGGAGTCGCACCGATGATCCGCATACAAGGTCTTTCGAAAAGCTTCGGCACGCTACGCGTCCTCGACAACGTCAGTACCGAGATCAAAAAGGGTGAGGTTGTCTCGATCATCGGGCCATCCGGTTGCGGAAAGAGCACATTTCTGCGCTGCCTTAACCTACTGGAACAGCCGGACAGTGGCGTTGTAGAGGTGAATGGGACGGATATTGTTGTGCAGACAGCCAATGTCGCTCTGGTTCGCCAGAAGATGAACATGGTATTTCAGTCATTCAATCTGTTCGCGCACCTTTCGGTGCTCGATAACCTGACGCTTGGTCCGATAAAGCTCAAGGGTGTTGAGCCAGCGGAGGCCGAGAAGAACGCCATGGAATTGCTGCGACTCGTGGGGTTGGGTGAGAAGGCGCGGAGTTTCCCTGAGGATCTGTCCGGTGGGCAGAAGCAGCGCGTAGCGATTGCTCGCTGCCTTGCGATGGAGCCTGAGGTCATTCTCTTTGATGAACCCACCTCGGCGCTAGATCCGACCATGGTTCGGGAGGTGCTTTCCGTGATTCGCCGCCTTGCGAAGCAGGGCATTACGATGGTCATCGTGACTCACGAAATGGAGTTCGCACGCGACGTTTCGTCCAGGGTCTTCTACATGGACTCCGGCGGTATCCATGAGGAGGGTACGCCACAGCAAATGTTCGATAATCCGCAGAAGGCCAAGACGCGTGCATTTATCAACCGCACGCGAAGCTGCGAGTTCACCATCAGTTCAGGTGATTTTGACCTTTACGCGATGAATGCCGAAATCGAGACCTTCTGCGAACGGCAAGTGCTGTCACATCGGACTCGCCACACGCTGTTAGCGCTGGTAGAAGAAATTTTGCAGGCGCATGCGCCTATAGTGGGCTCCGCGACACTCTGGTTGTCCATCGACTATTCGGAGAAGGGCAATAGACTTGAGCTTATTTGCGAGAACGACGCTGCACCGTTGAACGCGCTGGAGGGCGATCACCTACCGGACGATCTCGCGATCACGATCGTCCGCAGCATGACCGACTCGATCGAGTACAGCCACGTAGGTGGACGAAATCGACTCGAGTTGGTGGTCAAGCAGGGGACGCCGAACATCGACAGCTGACGGTTCAGGCTCGACAGTGGCTTCTGCTGTTGAGCCTGGAGCAAGCTTGCGGGGTAGTGCGGTGGACCGCTCGCTGCAAGAGTGCGCAGTCGGCCGGACCTAGCGGAGCTGGCTGTCTTTGCTGCCGCGCCGGTTGTAGCCACTGAACGCCTTCGCCTCGGCATCCTCGGTCGTCTGGCACGGCACGCACAGGCGCACGCCCTGAATTGCCGCGCGTCGCGCCTCGGGAATCAGTTCGCCACAGTTGTCGCAGTGGGTCGCCGCAGGCCCAGTCCGCAGGCGCTGCTGCGCCCGCTGAATGCCGTCCTTCACGGTGGCATCGATTTGATCCTGTACGGCGCCGTCGCCGGCCCAGCCTGTGGCCACGAGAGTCTCCAGAGTTGATGCTCGAAGGATAGTGCTGAAGCGTGCCCAGTGGAAGCAGTGGTGCGACTTAAGCCGAAAGTTTTTCCTTCCGGAGTGCTGCAGGCCGCCAAATTAGCAGAGGCCTGACAGACTCAGCACAACCCTCAGAAGGGTGATGGGCGTCGGGATCCGGCTCGTTGCGGTGGGACTGAGAACCAATCTCGCTTTCGCTAGGTCCTGACATCCCGATCCTGCAGTGTCACGGCTCGGTTGAGCCGCCGTCTTGTGCTGCTTCGTTGCCGCCTTCCTTCTGCATTACCTCATAGGCCGCCGGGCTAAGAGTAGGCAGCTTGCGCAGGAACGCGACGATGTTCCAGATCTCGGCATCGTCGTGGGTTGAACCCCACGCCGGCATTCCGCTCATCTTGATGCCGTGCTTGATCGCCCAGAAAGCGACGCGGGGATCCCCAATCCCACGCTCGGCCAGATTTGGGGGTTGCGGGTAGAGTCCCGGCCGAAGCTCGGATTCGGCAACTCCCGGCGCCATATGGCACCCCGCACACATTGCCGCATAGTGTTCCGCACCCTCCGAAATCATCGCCGGATCGTTGAGCGCAGGCACCGAGATTTCCTGCGCGTGGTGAGCCAGAGCCCGTTGCCGCACCTGCTCAAGGACCCTCAGCGTCAATATAGAGTGAGGTGTGTCGGCGCCAATGTTGTACGTCCCCGACCAGATTGCGGCTGCCGTTCCTACTCCGATGACGAGCAGGGCGGTGGCGGCGCCGCTAGCAGCAAAGACAAGACCCCGTCGTCGGTTGGTAATCACTTAGGGGCTCCTAATAAAGGAAATCTTACGCCTGATCGGCGACCTGTCAGCAATTGAGGCATTCATTCCAGGTTCGCCGTGACAAACACACGCTCCTTCACTAGCGCGTAGATCGCTGGAATCACCAATAGTGTCAGCACTGTCGCTGACACCATGCCGCCCACCATGGGAGCAGCAATTCTGCGCATTATTTCGGATCCTGTTCCCGTGCTCCACATGATAGGCAGAAGCCCGGCCATGATTGCGACGACCGTCATTATTTTCGGGCGTACTCGCAATACCGCGCCATGAATGATGGCTTCATTGAGATCATCCACTGTAATGGTGCGACCTTCGGCCTTGCAAAGTGCCACAGCCTCGTCCCAGGCACGATCAAGATAGATCAGCATGACCACGCCCGTTTCTGCGGCAACTCCAGTCAGTGCAATGAAGCCGACCGCAACCGCGACGCTCATGTTGTAGCCGAGTAGGTACATTAGCCAAACCCCGCCTACGGCTGCGAATGGAACTGAGGCCATCACGATAAGCGCTTCCGTCATTCGTCCAAAGTTGAGAAACAGCAGCACAAAAATGATTAGTAGCGTGACCGGCACGACGATCTTGAGCCGCTCTATCGCGTGCTGCATGTACTCAAACTGACCGCTCCAGGTGACGTAATAGCCTTCCGGAAAGTGCACCTGAGCATTTACTGCTCGCTGGGCTTCAGCGACGTAGCCACCTATATCCCGACCGTGGACATCAACAAATATGTACGCCGAAAGAAGCGCGTTTTCGGTGCGAATGCTAGGAGGCCCTTGGACGATTTCGAGTTTCGCCAGTTGCCCCAGTGGCACCATGGATCCATTTGCGACAGGGACCAGGACATTGCGTGCGATCGTTTCCGGTCGGTCCCGCAGCTCCCTCGGGTACCGGACGGTGACGTCGAATCGCTGGCGTCCCTCAACGGTGGTCGTGACGACTTCGCCACCCAGCGCGGCTGCGACAACGTCGTGGACCTCGCCAACAGTTAGCCCATAACGACCTAGCGCATCAGGGTCCGGCACGACGTCGAGGTAGTAGGCACCGGTCAGTCGTTCAGCGTACGCGCTGGTCGTTCCCGGCACGGTACGGACGACGGCCTCTATCTGTTTTGCGACCCGATCCATCTCGTTCAGGTCGTTGCCAAACACTTTGATGCCGATCGGGGTCCGGATGCCCGTGGACAGCATGTCCAGGCGAGCCTTGATTGGCATTGTCCATGCGTTACTGATTCCGGGCAGCTGCACAGCCTTGTCCATTTCCGCGATCAGACGATCTATCGTCATTCCCGGGCGCCACTCCTGTTCTGGCTTGAGGTTGATGATCGTCTCTGACATCTCCAGGGGCGCGGGGTCGGTCGCAGTGCTTGCGCGTCCCGCCTTTCCGAAAACAGATTGCACCTCGGGAAAGCTCTTCAGGATTTGGTCCTGTGTCTGCAACGCGCGTGCCGCCTGGGTCACCGACATTGCCGGCAGACTGGACGGCATGAACAGAAGTGTCCCTTCATTTAGCGTCGGCATGAACTCCGTGCCTAGGCGCAGCGCGGGGAATGCAGTTACAGCGACGATCGCAAGAGAGGCGACCAGCGTCAGCGTCTTCCAGCGTAGCACCCACGTGATAACCGGCCGGTAGCAGTAGATGAGGCTGCGGACGAGGGGGTTGGACTTCTCCGATGGGATTCGACCGCGCACGAAAACCAGCATCAATGCCGGAACGAGCGTAATTGACAGCACCGCAGCACTAGCCATCGAGAAGGTCTTGGTGAGAGCGAGCGGCCGGAACATGCGGCCTTCCTGGGCCTCGAGTGTGAATACCGGCAGAAACGATACCGTGATAACCAGCAGGCTGAAGAATAACGCCGGGCCGACTTCACGACAGGCCGCGATGATTGCAGGCAGCCGCGGAGCGCCAGGCTTTAGCGTTTCCAGGTGTTTGTGAGTGTTCTCGATCATTACGATCGTTGGGTCAACCATCGCACCGATCGCGATTGCGATGCCACCCAGACTCATGATGTTGGAGTTAAATCCGAATGCACGCATGCCAGCAAATGCCATGAGGACGCCGATCGGCAGCATGATGATCGCCACCAAGGCGCTGCGGGCGTGCATCAGAAAGACCAGGCAGACTAGCGCCACGATCAGGCTCTCTTCCAGCAGCGTGTGGCGCAGGTTGCGCACCGCACGCAGGATCAGATTGGCGCGGTCATAAACCGGGGTGAGGGTGACGCCCGCCGGCAGGCCGGCGCCGATCTCTTGGATTCGCATCTTGATGCCGGCGATGACGTCCAGAGCATTCTGCCCATAACGGGACACGGCGATTCCCGCCACGACTTCGCCCTCGCCGTTGAGCTCTGTAATTCCCCGGCGTTCGTCTGGAACGAGCTCGACTCGGCCAATGTCGCGCACACGCACTGGTGTGCCGGCGACTGACTTGAGGACGATTCCCTCCAGATCGGTTATGCCTCGCAGGTAGCCCCGACCGCGGATCATGTACTCCGTTTCGGCCAATTCTACCGATCGACCACCCGAGTCATGGTTGCTCATGCGGATCGCTTCGGTGACTCGGTTCAGTGGAATACCGTAGGCCTGCAGGCGGCGAGGATCGACCGTAACCTGGTAGGTGCTGACGAAGCCGCCGACGCTGGCCACCTCCGCCACGCCCGGCGCCTTGGTCAGCTGATAGCGTATGAACCAGTCCTGAATAGCCCGCAGTTCTCCAAGTGACCTCTGCTTGGCCTGCACGACGTACTGGTATACCCAGCCCACGCCGGTGGCATCTGGCCCCATCGTCGGTGTCACGCCTCGCGGCAGTCTGTTCGCTGCTGCGTTCAGGTACTCCAGGACCCGCGAGCGTGCCCAGTAGATATCAGTGCCGTCCTCGAAGATGACGTACACGAACGAAACCCCGAAGTTCGAGAAGCCCCGCACGACTTTGGTTCTCGGCACGCTGAGCATTGCCGTTGACAGCGGATAGGTGATTTGGTCCTCGACGACTTGAGGCCCCTGCCCAGGGAATTCTGTATAGACGATGACCTGTACATCAGACAGGTCTGGCAGTGCGTCCAGGGGGGTGTGGAGGAGGGCATAGATGCCGACGCCGACGACACACGATGTGGCGAACAGGACGATGAGGATGCGCCGCGCTGACCATTCGATGATACGACCTAGCATGGTCCGTAATCCCTAGTGCTGCAGGCGGTCGAGCGCGGGTGGTGTGCTACCACTCGACGCATGTCCGCCAAGTGCGCCGATTGCGGCGCGAAGGTTGCTTTCTGAGTCGATCAGGAAGTTGCCATTGACCACGACGGCCTCGCGGTCAGCGAGGCCGCTGAGTACTTCGATATAACCGTCGGCATGCACGCCAGTCCGGACGACTCGCGGCTCGAACTCGCCTTTTCCACGGTCGACCAGCACGATCTGGCGGGTGCCGGTATCCAGAATCGCAGAATCCGGGACTGCAAGGAGTGGCGTGGCGGCCCCGGCGGCGAGTTCCACGGTGCCGTACATCAACGGCTTGAGCTTGCCGTCAGTATTTGGGAGTTCTACACGTACCTGCACGGTACGCGTCTCGGGCTGCAGCACTGGCGATACAAACGCGATCCTGCCCTTAAAGGTCTTGCCCGGATAGGCAACGAAGGAGGCGGTGACTGGTGCGGCGACACGCACGAGGGCCAGATCCTGCTCAAACACGCTGCCGATAAGCCATATCGAGGATAGGTCGGTTACTTGATACAGCGCGTCGCCGGGCATGAAGCGCAGACCCACGCGAGCTGTCTTCTCGGTGACTACGCCATCACGTGGCGCGCGCAGCAGCAGGCTCTTGCGGGGTTCCTCGCCAGCGCGCAGTCCGGCCAAGTCGGCTTCGGCGATGTCCCAATTGCTGAGGCGCTCGAGGCTGCTACGTACGAGATCCCGCATATGTGCGTGCGCCCCAGAATCGCCTTCGCTGAGTGCATCGAGTGCGCGGACCGCGACGCGATAGTCCTGTTGTGCCGCAACCAGGTCCGGGCTGTAGACCTCGAGCAGAGGCTGCCCGCGATGGACCGGGGCGCCAGTCGTGTCAACCAGCATGCGGGTGATCCAGCCCTCGAACTTAGGGCTGATTGTCGACTGACGCCGCTCGTCGGGCTGCAGCGTGCCGACGATTCGCAGCGTCTGCGTGAGGGAGCGAGGTGCCGCCATTTCTGTTCGGACGCCGAGCTTCTGGAGCTTCGCCGCATCGATTCTGACCGAGGAGTTGCCAAATTGCTCATCGGCATAGACGGCGACGTAGTTCATCCCCATCGCGTCTTTCTTCGGCACTGGCGACGTGTCCGGCAAGCCCATTGGGTTTCTGTAGTACAGCACGGCGCGTTCTGTCGGTACCCCAGCGGCAGGCTGTGTCGATGGTAAAGTGGCAACTGGCGTCGTTAGGGCCACGGGGCGAGTTGAAAACCAGAATGCGACTGCGAAGATCGCGGCGAGAGCGATCGCGTTGATGGCGAGGGCAGTACGGTGTTTCATAGCGGCCGATGCTCCAGCGATACGGTTCCGGGCGTATGGCCCGTAAGAAATTCAATTTCGACCACAGCTTTATTGTGGCTGGCGACCGCGTCTGCCTCGCCTAACGCCGTTTCGTAGGTGCGCATGCGTGCTTCGAGCAGCGTCAGGAAATCCACACGCCCGACCTGATAGGCCGCGAGCGCAGAGTCGAATGCGGCGGCCGTTTGTGGTCGCAGAGTTGAGTGATACAGCGATGCGCTTTGGCGTTGTTGCTGCTCTTTGGAAATCGCGCGCTGCAGCGCAGCGCGCGTCTCCAGTCGTTGGCTCTGTGCCATGCTGATTGCCTCTCGGCGCATTGCGCTTGCTTCTGCGACGCGAGGCTCAAGACGATTCTTGCGCCACACCGGTAGGTTCACTGCAACGGTCAAGGTGACCATGTCGTCGCGCGGGACTCCGTCGAGTGAACGCTCGCGCTGTCCGTAGTTGAACCGAACCTCGAAATCCGGGTAGTAGTCCCTTCGGGCGAGGTCGAGGGCGCGGTCGCTCTTGTCTACCAGCGCTGCGAGGGACTTCAGCTGTGGGCGTTGGTCCAGAGCTTCGTCCTGCAGAGATTCGGCTTTTAGCGGCGCAGTCAGCAGAGTTGCCGCGGTTGGCGTGATCAACATTGCGCGATCGTCGGTGCTGCCGAGCAGACGCTGCAGCTCGCTACGGTGGGCTGTCTCCTCCTCAGCCAAACGCAACTGCTCCTGCTGCATCCTTACAACTTGTATTTGCGCCTGTAGCGAATCGCTCTGGGTAGCCTGCCCGACTGCATAACGCAGCTGGGCGATGTTGACGAGTTGGTGCAGCGTTTCGATGGTTTCGGCGACTAGTTCCCTCGAATTCAGGGTCAGGCGCAGTTCCTCGTAAGCTACACGTACATCTCGTGTCACCCGGTTGACGGTTTCGTCTACAGCGAGCGAGATGCTCTGCGCATCAGCGGCGGCGACGTGTCGGCGCAGCTCGCGCTTGCCGGGGAATGGCAGCTTTTGGGTAAGGCCGAGCATTTTCATCGTCATATCGTCTCGCCTCAGGCTGACGGGAAGCGGTGCATTGACGATACCGATTTCCAGCATTGGATCTTCCAGCGCTGCGGCAGGGGCGATTCGCTGGGCTGCGGCGTCGGCTTCCGCACGGGCGGCAGCGACGTCCGGGTTGTGCTGCAACGCTATGTCCAGAAGTGGTCCGATCGGTGTCGCTATTGCATCGCCTGTCGAGGCGATATCTGCAGCTGCTGCCGGCGCGGCGAGGCAGAATTGCTCAAGCAGAGTTGCCGCCAGCGCTACCACAAACACGCTGGCAAGTGGCTTATGGGGCCATGCCCGATACAGACGGAATCTCATTTTAATCCTCTCCTGCGGGACCGCGACCTTTGCCGCAGACGACCGCTCACGTGAATCGCTGGAATGCGCACGACGCCCTGACGGCGGCGTTCACGCACTCGTGACCGTGGGGAGGGATCTAGATAGGAGGGCGGAAGACTTCGGCAGTTTGCCGCAGGAAGGGTGGCGTGCCGAGAGCAGGCTCAACCGGCCGCTCTGAGCTGGCGGGGATCAGGACCGCCGCCTGTTTGTCGGCATTGCTGCCCTGCGTGCAGGCGCAGTGACAGGCGCTGACGCCCGTGCAGCAGTCGGGCGATGACGAGCCACCGTCTGTCGTGGTCGCTGCCTGCGACGTTGCTACCATGGCGTGACAGTGTGCGGTCGGTGCACTGGTCGGAGAGCCGCTACGCGTGGCGGCCGAGGCTGGCGCTGCGAGCAATATCGCCGCAGCAAACTGCCACAGCATCGCGAGCATGATCACTGACTTCAGTTGGGGGCGGCGGGACCTCATGCGTACTAGGCTAGTGCGGCACGGGCTTTCAATGCAACTGCGAAAGTCACAGATTGCCGCTCCCCTAATTATAATTATAAAAATCAATAGTTTAGATAGACGTCAGATACTCGTCCACGCGACAGGGGCTGTGCGAAAACTCTGGCTCGGAATACTCCTTGAGCACCTGGACGAGGCTGCCGCTGCCTAGACGCAAGGTCCCGAGTAAGAGATGCAGTCTCCACGCATAGGGTCGATCGGCCACTAGTGCCACTTGGTAGGGCCGCGAAGTCGGTCCTTGTGCGAATTTGATCATTTGCTTAGTCTCATCCGAAGAAACCCCATGCGTCCTTAGGAGTGGTCCTCTTGACCGAATTCGTGACAGTCGATGAAGGCGACGCGATTGAATATGCGTACGCACAAGGCTGGACGGACGGTCTGCCGGTCGTGCCGCCCACCCGAGAACGTGTGGAGGCGATGCTTGTTGCCGGAGGCGTCGGCGCCGACCACGTGCTTGGTGCCGTGCCTGCCAGACGCCGTGTTATTACTGCCGGCATTGCTGCGGCCAACGCGGTACTCGCTGGCTGCCGCCCCGAATACTTCCCGCTCGTACTGTGTGCACTGGAAGCTGCACTCGACCCTGCTTTTAATCTCAATACTGTCGCAACCAGCACCGGCGGAGCGGCGATTTGCGTGATTGTCAGCGGGCCGCTTGCTGAGACGGTGGGCATGAACGCACGTCACAACGTGCTCGGCACTGGTAATCGAGCAAACGCGACGATCGGTCGCACGTTGCGCCTGGTCGCCGGAAATGCGCTCGGGGCCAAGACCGGCAAGCTCGATGCGACCTCCATCGGCCATCCGGGAAAATACACCCTTTGCTTTGCCGAGGATCCGCCGCCACTGCCGTGGCAGCCGCTTCGGGTGAGGCTCGGTTACGCGCTTGCCGACACGACAGTCACGGTGATTGCGACCGAGGGTCCGCGGCAGGTTGCGAACCAGCTCAGCGAGGATCCGGAGGATGTCCTGCTTTCCTTTGTTGCACAGATGAAGGCTGCTTCATCGTTTATCGTCGGCAAAGGCGGGCAATGCGTCGTGATGCTTGGACACGAGCACGCGCTGGCCGTCCGGCAGGCCGGCTGGTCGCTCGAGCGTGTACGTGAGTTTCTGTACGAGCGCAGTCGGGTGACGGCCGCGGAGCTTGCTGCGGGCGGCACGCACGTTGAGAGCGGTGCGCAGCACGACATGAGCGCAGGCAATGACGGTAAGATCCGTACGTTTCATTCTCTTGAGGACATTTTTCTGCTGACGGCCGGCGGCCCTGGTGCCGGGTGGTCGGCCTATCTGCCCACCTGGGCACCGAAGATGCATTCCCGCTCGGTGACGCGGCGCGTCCGCCCGGTAGGGGAGCCGTTGCCCGACTGCGGACCGGACAGCTGCGCTCTTCCCGTTATCCCCGAACCCCGTCACGGAGACTGAAATGGCGACTGTACAACTCGTCAGCCCCACGCTACCGGAGGATCCGCCGGCTGCTGGTCTGCGGCTGGCGGCGCGACGACCTCTTGGTCCTGAAACCAGACTTGCGCTGATCGATAATGGCAAGCCACGCGCCCGCGAGTTGCTGCAGATGATCGCAGAGGGGCTGCGCCAGCGTTCCGGGCTCCATAGCGTGCAGATCGTTTCCAAGGGTTCTGCGTCCCGCGTGCTAGATGATGCCGAGGTTGCGTCGCTAGCAGCTAGCTCCGATGCGGTTATTGCGGGTCTGGGCGACTGTGGTGCGTGCTCGGCGTGCAGTCTCGCTGATGCAATCCGGATGGAGGGTGCGGGCGTGCCGGCGACGGTGCTGATCAGCGACGTCTTTACCGGTCATATAGCCTCATTCGCCGTGACGATGGGGATGCCCGGCTACCACAGCGCAGTCGTGCCACATCCCGTGTCGTCCAAGAACAACGCGCAACTTGCTCGATTCGCCGCGGACGTAACCGACCAGATTGCCGCACAGCTTGGTGGTTGAGCTGGAGCGGACTTGTCTGCCCGCGAACCTACTAGCGCGGTCAGTTTGCGGTTAGGGGTGCGGTCGCTGGCTTGGCGTTGATCGGGACCTTCTCGCCCCATCCAAGATCCACTAGCTTTGCCACTTCCTCAACGACGACCCGCCGTAGTGCGCGGGCGCTGCGGGAAAGCGGCCGTGAGCGCACCCACATGAGCATCAGTTCTGTCGATTAGATGATCCGGTGCAGAGGCTCGCGCTTAGTAGCCGTCGCTGCAGCGCATTGAACGACTTCCAACGTAGCAGAATCGCGTATGCGTAGTCCTGTAGGACGAGCTCCTTGCCGATTTAGACTGAGTCGACCTCTGCAAGAGGCTCTATACGCAGGTCGTCTTCATAGACCTCTAGCTCGTGGTTTCACCGCATGTGATGCCAAGAGCTGGTGAGTCCTAGCGGGAGCACGTCGCAGGGAACCTCCTGCTCGTGTTTTCAGTTCACGGCCGATGACTAGGTGGCCCTAACGTTCGTGCTTCGAAATGTCTGTACTAAATAGTCACGACTCGTAGGCAGGTCGGCCACCTTGCTGCGTTACTGCTTGCTGCCGCTAGGCCTTCACGCGCCTCGCAGCAGGATCGTACGGCGCGTGCACGTGTGGCTCCGCATTGACGAGCGTGCCCGCAATATCGACTTGGTAGCTTGCGCCAATCAGGTACGGGTCATCCACAAGACCTGAGGCGTTGACGACGTATCCCAGGCCGACAGCGCAGCCAATCGTATGCCCGTAGGCTGCGGAGGTGAGATGGCCGGCCGGCTTGCCGTTTCGCAGGATGAGCTCGCCTCCCCACAACGTCGCATCCCGATCCGTCAGAGTGAACGCGGCCATGCGGCGCGTCACTCCCTCGGCCTGTTGTTTGAGCAGCGCGTCGCGGCCGCGGAATGGGATGCCAGATGATAGCTTTACTGCAAAGCCAAGGCCTGCTTCGAGCGGCGTGTAGTCCGGCGTCAGCTCGCGCCCCCACGCACGGTATCCCTTTTCAAGCCGCAGCGACTCAAGCGCGTAATAGCCTGCGTCGCGCAGGCCAAAAGCGTGGCCTGCATTTCCGAGCGTCTCGTAGACCGATACGGTTTGTTCCACCGGTACGTACAGCTCCCAGCCAAGCTCCCCCACATAGGTGAGCCGCGTAGCACGTACCGTCGCGTAACCCAGATCCACCTCGCGGCTGGTACCGAACGGGAAAGCGGCGTTTGAAAAATCGGCAGATGACACGGACGACAACAGCTCGCGAGAATTCGGACCCATGACTGCCAGCACGCTGTACATTCCCGTCACGTCTACGATCATGCAGCGCAGATCGCTGGGAATCCTCTGTTCTATATAATTCAGATCGCGCGTTGTTTGCGCCGAACCGGTGACGATCAGGTATTGATCCGCAGAAATTCGGGTCAGCGTCAGGTCTGACTCGAAGCCACCCCGGTCGTTGAGCATTGCGCTGTATACGGTGCGACCTACACGGACAGCGACGTCGTTGGCCATGATGTGTTGAAGCACCGCCTCGGCGTCGTGTCCCTTGACCAGAAACTTCGAGAACGATGTCATGTCGAACAGCGCGACACCTGTGCGTGCAGCCCGGTGTTCCTGCGCCGTTGTCGAGAACCAGTTCTGTCGGCCGAAGGAATACTCGATCGCAGGTTCGGTGCCGGTAGGCGCGAACCAGTTAGGCCGTTCCCAGCCCATTCTGGTGCCGAAATCTGCCCCCTTGTTCTTGAGTAATGCGTACAGCGGTGAGCGCCGCAAGGGTCGGGCGCTTTCCAGTTCGCGATTCGGCCAGGGCATGGCGTAGTGCAGCCCGAGGGTTTCCTTGACGCGGTCCTTTAGCCAGCGATCGTTGCCATTGAACCGAGCGAATCGCCTGATATCGACCGGCCACAGATCCATGGTGGGTTCGCCAGAGATTATCCACTCGGCGAGTGCAAGACCTGCTCCACCCGCTGACGCAATGCCCATTGAGTTGAAGGCTGCGCCGACGTAGAAGTTCTTGAGCTCCGGCGCTTCGCCGAGGATAAAGTTGTTATCCGGCGTGAAGGACTCCGGTCCGTTATAGAACTTCTTGATGCCGGTGGTGGCGAGTGCTGGAACGCGATGGATCGCGTTTTTCATCAGAATTTCGAACTGATCCCAGTCTTCCGGAAGCAGCTGGAATTCAAAGTTCTCTGGAATGCCATCCATGCCCCATGGCTTTGCGTTGGGTTCGAACCCTCCCATCACGAGGCCGCCGACCTCCTCTTTGAAGTAGATAAACCCGTCCGGGTCACGCATGACCGGCAGCTCGGGATGCACGCCTTTGATGCCTTCGGTGACTATGTAGTAGTGCTCGGCCGAGTGCAGCGGCACGACGACGCCGCATAGCCGGCCCACGGCTTTCGCCCATTGTCCGGCACAGTTGACGACTACCTCGCACCCCACGAGCCCTTCCTCGCCCGCCGCATTCCGCCAGCGGACCCCACACGCTGCGCCTTGTTGGACCTCGATTCCTGTCACCCGGGTCCGCTCAAAGATTCGGGTTCCGCCACTGCGCGCAGCGCGCGCCAGGGCCTGGGTGAGGTCGCTGGGGTTAACCTTGCCGTCGCCAGGGAGCCAGACGCCGCCAACAAGGTCGTCCGTTCGCATCACCGGCCAGAGCTCTCCGGCCTCGCGCGGGCCGATCACCTCGCAGGCCACCCCGTAGGCGCGCGCGATGGCTGCGGTGCGTTTGAGTTGGGTAAGGCGCTCTGGCGTTCGTGCGACAGACAGCGAGCCACAGTTGTTCCAGCCAGTTGCAAGGCCGGTTTCAGTCTGCAGTTCGCTATATAGCTTGGTTGAGTACCGAATCAGCTTGGTCATGCTCTCCTGCGAGCGGAGCTGGCCGACGAGGCCGGCGGCATGCCAGGTGGTACCGCAGGACAACTGGCCCTGTTCGAGGAGGACGACGTCTGTCCATCCGAGCTTGGCGAGGTGGTAGGCGGTAGAGCATCCGACGACTCCGCCACCGATGATGACGACTCGAGCGTGGCTGGGTATAGGGCTCGTCATGGATTCCTCGGCAGGAGACTTCTGGGCATCGTACGGGGCGCCGGCTAATCGTGTCGCCAGCGTGCGAGCTACGCAACGATAATACCGGACCGATTTAAGGAGGCCTTCATCGCGACCCCCGCCTTCCTAAGCGTCGCGGCCGTTGTTCGTCAGGAAGGTGTGCCGTCCAGCCACTAGGCACCTCGCAGTCTCCGGACACGAGGTTCTCGAAGTCATTACGGACGCGAGCGTCGATCTCCGCGGGGAGAGCTGCTGTGTTCGGATGGCACAGCAGCTCCTTTGCGCGCGACAACGCCCGCTCGTGGGTCCCGACGCTGCCGCGCTCCTTCCAGACCTCACGGCGCTCCCGATCGGCGATCTGGGGAAGAAATGCTGCCGTCTTCATCGCGGCGAGTGTCTCTGCATGATCGACAAACATTCCGCCAGGGCCGGCCTTGCGGATTTCTGCAATGCTCCTTTCCAGGCTTCCGAGGGCAAGGTCCTGTCGCACTCGTTTCAGCATTCTGGCGATTTCGTCGTCTATCACCAATTGCCCGAAGTCGAAGGACATCAGTGCGTCCAGAAGTCCGCCGATGACGATGAAGTCGATGCCCGCGGTCGCAGCTAGTGCTGGCGACATCGCCTTTTCGAAACCCGCCTGGGCGTCGCCACTCTTGGCGTTGGTCAGGCCGAGGTACGAGCCACTGGGCACGCCGTAGAACCGCGCCATCTGCGCAATCGCCATCGCCACGATGCCCGTTTCCACTGCCCCTGCAGCGTAGGCGCCCGTGCGCATGTCGCCTACTACCGGCAGGAAGTTGTAGATTAGCGGTGTCCCCGCTCTCGACACTTGAGCGAGAACGGCGGTTGCAAGCCATTCTGCGTTTATTTGAGCAAGCATGCCGATCATCGACAGCGGTGCACTGAGGCCACCAATCGGCGCGATTGTTCCGTAGGCGGGTAGCTTATGATCGGCGCAGAACATCAGCATTTCGGTGGAATCGAAATCCATCGTCAATGGTGAGACGATTGAGCAGTAGCCGAAAGTGATGAATGGTCTGGCGAGGAAGGAGCCTTCGCTTCCTGCGACCAGTGCACCGAGTTTCAGGATCTGCCGTGCCTCGCGAATGTCCATGACCGACGTGCGAACGGGCTTCGAGCAGTTTTTCACGGCGGGATAGAAGCGCGACAAGCTGAATTGTCCATCCGGCGCGTCATCGGCGAGGACAGAGATAGAAAAGACGTCAATCCCCGGAAGTTGCGAAACCAGATGACCTATTCGGGCGATGTCCTGGGACGTTGAACGCCGGTCCTCGCCGTTGTCAGGGTCTATCAGGTTCGGAGCGGAGCTCGCGGTTGCGATGACAAGACCATTTCCCGGGATTGTTTTTGTCAGGGCTTCGTCGCGGGCGTGAAAGGTAAATGTCGGCGGTACCAGCCGTCTGAACTCCTCGACTACCGCTCGAGGGAACGTCACGATTTGCGTCTGCGGATTCACCCGGCAACCGTGGCGACCAAGGCGCCGTCTCGCTTCTTCGTTGCGCACCAGTACGCCGACTTGATCCAGAATTTCCAGTGACGCATCGTGTACGGCGATTATCTGCGCGGGCGTCAGCAGCTCTGCGTAATGAGACATCATAGCGTCGGTCCGCGGCATATTTTCGCAGGCCGCAGAGGGTGCGTCGCGATTTGGGGCGTCGAGTGGGCTTCAGTGGGCATGGTGCTTGGGTCTTTAGGTGAGAATAGCCACTCGGTTGGGGTCGTAAGGCGGGCGTGGATGCGCGGTGAGGCGATGGCGTTCCCCCATCACTTCGATTTCATAGTCGTCGCGGTGAAGGTCTGCGGTCGGGATGTAGGCGCAGGCGATGTTGCAGCCGGTGGTGTAACCGTAGCCTGCGCTCTTGACGGAGCCGAGCGGGCGACCGTCGGCCCACACCACCTCACCGCCGAACAGGGGGACTTCCCCGGACGCGGTGAACCAGCACAGGCGCTGCGTTGGGCCCCGCAGCTTTATCGCTTCCAGTGCGACCCGAGCCAGCAAGGGATCGGTCTTGCCAAGGGCGACACAGAAACCGAGTCCTGCCTCGTACGGGTTGTGGTCGGGACTGATGTCGGATCCCCAGACGAGGTAGTGCTTTTCTAGCCTTAGACTGGTGATCGCGCGATAACCTACGTTTGTGATTCCCAAAGGCTGCCCGGTCTGCCAGAGAATCTCATAGAGGTGCGCGGCATACTCGGATGGTACGTGCAGCTCCCAGCCTAATTCACCGACGTACGTAACACGCAGCGCCAGCACCGGTGCCAAGCCAAGGTCTAGGCGCTGCGCGCTCATGTACGGGAAGTGGTCATTGTCCAGCGGCGTGTCCGTCAGCTGCGCGAGCACTTCCCGCGAGCGTGGGCCGCACAGGTTGATGACGGAGTTTGCCGAGGTGAGGTCGGTGATTCGTACGCTGCCGTCGTCCGGGAAATGACGTTCTAGCGTTGACCGGTCACGTACTCCGAGTGCGCTGCCGGTCACGAAGTAAAATTGATCGACGGCGAGGCGCGTGATGGTCACGTCAGCCTCGATGCCGCCGCGTTCGTTGAGCAACTGGGTGTAGACGATTGTGCCGACCGGGCGGTCGAGATCGCCACCAGCGAGTTTTTGCAACAGCGGCAGCGCACCAGCGCCTTCGAGTTCAAACTTGCTGAACGAGCTCATGTCTATCAGCGCGACTCGCTCGCGCACCGCCGCATGTTCGCGGCCTATGAGTTCGAAACTGCGGCCGCGGGAATAACTTGGCGCCTCGTCAGCTTCGCTCGGGTGCGTAGCGAACCAATTGGGTCGCTCCCAGCCGAACTTGCTGCCGTAGACGGCGCCGTGCTGCTTGAGGATCTCGTATAAGGGACTGCGCCGCGCACCGCGACTGCTCTGGCTCTCATCATGTGGATAGGCGATGGAGTAGTAGTGCGCGTAGCTTTCGATGGCCCTTTCCAGCATGAAATTCTTGACGCGCTGGGGGTGGCCGAAGCGACGCACGTCGAAGGACCACAGGTCCATGCCGGGGTCGCCGTCGAGGATCCAGTTCGCCATCACATTGCCGGCGCCGCCGGAGGCGGCTATGCCGGAGGTGAACCCACAGCACAGGTATAGGTTGTCGTGCACGGGGCTCAGGCCCAGGATCGGTTCGCCATCCGCAGTAATCGGAATCGGACCGTTGACCATCTGGCGCATTCCGACTTCGTTCAGGTACGGGATTCGGGTGGCTGCATCTACGCCGTACTCGGCGAATCGTTCGAAGTTCGGTGGCAGCAGTTCCGGTCCAAAATCCAGCGGCATTCGGTGCTCGCCGAATGGCACGGTGCGGGCTTCCCAGCCGCCTACACACAGCGCCCCCGGCTCGGGTTTGACGTAGAAACGGGCGTCGGGGTCGCGCAGCGTAGGGAGATTGTCAGGTACCTTCGCTGACTTCGCGGTGACGAGGTATTGGTGCTCGACGGCGCACACCGGCACCCGCTCTCCTGCCATCGCGGCGATGTCACTGCCCCACATGCCGGCGGCGTTCACTACCACCTCCGCCTTGATCGTTCCGCCATTGGTGACCACGCCCGTTACACGCCGGCCCTGCGTTGTCAGACCTGTTACCAGCGTGTTCTCCAGGATCTTGACGCCGTGCGCGCGTGCGGCGGCGGCATAGGCCATCGTCAGACTCGTCGAGTCGACGTAGCCGTCGGAATCGATCCAGGCCGCGCCGAGCAGTCCTCGGGGATCGAGCAGCGGGAAAAGGTCCTGCGCTTCGCGCGGGGAGACCAGTTCGATTCCAAGACCGAAGCCGCGGGCCATGGTTGCGGCGCGCTTAAGCTCGAGCCATCGCTGCTGCGACGCGGCTAGTCGCAGGCTGCCCACCTGCCGCCAGCCGGTCGCCTGGCCGGTCTGCGCTTCTAGCGTGCCGTAGAGCTGCGCGCCGTAGCGCATCAGGCGGGTGAGGTTGCTGGTGCCGCGTAACTGGCCCACGAGGCCGGCTGCGTGCCAGGTCGTGCCGTGAGTCAGGCGGAGGCGCTCTACGAGCACGACGTCAGTGCAGCCGCGTTGGCTCAGGTGGTACGCGATGCTGCAGCCAATGATGCCGCCGCCAATGATGACCACGCGACTCGCGGTCGGGACAACGGCGTGTGAATTCTGAGGATCGTTCGCCAGCTTGACCACGACGTTCCTTGAGAGCCGCCCCCACCGGGCTGTTGAGCTTCGAGTATATTCTCCGAAAGCCTCGTTTTAGACCCAGAAACCCATGAAAATAGGTGGACACAGAGATATTGCGGAACAAAATGTGGCTTATGTGTGGTATTTTTCTAAAAGTTTTCCACAAGTCCACGCTTTTGAGGCGGCTGAGATGCGAAATCGGCGGCAGAGCGAAATCCTGCGTATTGCACGCGAGCGTGGCTCGGTCAGCATCAACGAGCTGACGACAGCGTTGGCCGTCTCGGACGAGACCATTCGTCGCAATCTCAAGCCGCTCGTCGCCGCGGGTTTGCTCCTCAAGGTGCACGGTGGTGTCGTGATGCCGGATCGCGTTGAGGAGCCGCCCTATCAGCGCCGGATGCAGGCGAACAAGGGGGCCAAGCAGCAGATTGCGGCCGAGGTCGCGCGCCGCATCCGTGATGGCGATTCGCTGATCCTTGATGGCGGCACCAGCAATATTTGCGTCGCCATTGCCTTGCGTGACCACCTCGGCTTGCTGATCGTTACCAATTCAGCGGAGGTCGCCTGCATTCTCGGCACGCGCAATGGCAACCGGGTGTTTCTCGCCGGCGGCGAGCTGCGTGCCGATGATGCGGCCGCGTTCGGTGAAGCGACGCTCGCATTCCTGCGCCAGTTTCGCGTGAAGTACGCGATCCTCTCCGTCAGTGCGATCAGCCCCAAAGGGGAGCTCATGTACTTCCAGCTCTGCGATGCCGACTATGCGCGCGCGGCACGTGCCCAGGCCGATCAACTGATTCTGATCGCCGATCACAGCAAGGTGGGGCAGGAAGCCGTGGTTCGTGCATGCAGCGCGGAAGAGATCGATATGCTCGTTACTGACGAGTCGCCTACTGCTGACATCCGTCAGTGTCTGGATGCCGCTAACGTTGCTGTTGTCGTAGCTGCTGCTGCGATGCGGTCAGTTAGTGCTGCGCAGGCTGTGAGTGGCTGAGGAGTATTGGTAACGGCTCAGAAAGAGCGAGCTTTTGGATCCCGCCACTGTCCCGCTGCGCGGCGTAGCTTAGGGAGTCGGTAGCCAGCATGCGTCCCCGCTCCCCAGCGGACTCGCTGGCAATTCGTAGTACGGCGACGTCTCCGACATGCGCAGCGCAGGGGCGAGAAACCTCATGGGGCCGTATGCCGTCATGCGGTCGGTCATCATCGACTCCAAATCACCGAACCCGCTAGCGGCATGGTGACTTACAGGCAGCTGAAGCTGTTGGTACCACATGCTGGTACGGCACAGTGACACATCCACATGCCAGGATCCGCCCTCGATGGATCGGCGATGGAGTGCTTCCATCGCGCCGGCGGCGGCAAGATAGC
>SESH01066257.1_pt1 | contig 68374 bp, 39 predicted proteins | sample 3171561 | NCBI WGS metagenome assembly SESH01 (sample SAMN10866947, study PRJNA518727) | freshwater metagenome | biome: subpolar coniferous forest; feature: holomictic lake; material: water; isolation source: holomictic Lake 442 2011 16.5 m and 2014 13 m | place: Canada: near Kenora, Ontario
ATAGTTACCACTGACTTTGGCGGCAGTGATTATAGCTCCAGTATCACCGTACAACCTGACAGCAAGATTCTTCTCGCTGGCTTGGGCAATGGAAATTTTGTTTTAGCTCGCTATAACAGCGATGGCTCTCTTGATACATCCTTCGACTACGACGGTAAACTTGCCACTGACTTTGGTCGCTGGGATGGTGGCTACAGTGTCGCCTTGCAGCCTGATGGAAAGATTCTTGTCCCGGGTTTGAGCGATGGAGATTTTGCCGTAGCTCGTTATAACAGCGATGGAACCCTTGATACATCCTTCGGATACGATGGTAAACTTACCATTGACTTTGGTGGCGGTGATCATGGCAATAATGTAACCGTGCAAGCTGATGGCAAGATTCTTGTTACTGGTGCGAGCGGTACTGATTTTGCCGTAGCTCGCTATAACTATGATGGTTCGCTTGATACATCCTTCGACTACGATGGGAAGGTTGCCGCTGGCTTTGGCCACATGTGGAGTTCTGGTAACAGTGTTGCCTTGCAACCTGACGGCAAGATCCTTTTCGCTGTGGAGTCAGGTGGGGTCTCATCAGGTGGTTCTCGTGCTGCTGCGTTTGCCTTGGCTCGCTATAACTATGATGGCTCGCCTGATACATCCTTCAACTACGATGGTAACCTTGCCACTTACTTTGGTTTCTGGGATGGTCGCTTCGATGGTGGCTACAGTGTCACCCTGCAATCTGACGGCAAGATTCTTGTCGCAGATACGAGCGCTCAGGTTATTAATTCTGATTTTCCCGTAGCTCGGTATAACAGCAATGGCTCTCTTGATACATCCTTCAACTACGATGGTAAACTTGCCACTGACTTTGGCAACAGTATAGCCGTACAACCAGACGGCAAGATTCTTGTCGCAGGGACGAGCGCTCAAGGTATTAATTCTAATTTTGCCGTAGCTCGCTATAACAGCGATGGCTCCCTTGATACAAGATTTAATGCTTTTAACACACTTAATGGCGCACCAAAGTATATAAAACAAGGTCGTGCCGTAGTGCTCGATAGCGATGTACAAATTTTTGATATTGAACTTGCCGCATCAAATAACTATGCTGACGCATCTCTGACGCTTGCAAGACATCGTGGTGCAAATGCTGATGACCACTTTTCTGGCGCAGGAATTGTCGCGGCTGCTGCAAGTGGCGTTGTCACCATTGACAGCACAGATATTGGCACCTACATATTGTCAGCCGGAACGCTTGCTCTTGCCTTTAACAATAATGCTACACAAGCGTTGGTGAATCACGCCATGCAATCGCTTGCTTATGAAAATGCCAGTGACGCCCCACCCTCTTCCGTACAGATTGACTGGACGTTTAACGATGGCGACAGCAGCGGAGCATTAAGCACAATGGGCAGCACAGTTGTTACCATTTCCGATCCTGTTGCAACAACAGCAGAAGATCAACCGGTAAAAATTTCTTTCTCTGATCTGGTAGCATACAATAAGACTTCTGATGTGGATGGTAGCGTTGACAGTTTTACAGTAAACGCGATCAGCAGTGGCGCACTAACCATTGGTCGTGATGCTTCAAAAGCGACAGCGTGGGATGCCACGACTAACCATACCATTGATGCAACTCACGACGCATGGTGGAGACCAAACCATAATGCCAATGGCATGCTTGACGCATTTACCGTTGTTGCGCACAATAACGATGGCGGAGAATCAGTAACAACTGTACAAGCATTCGTAGAGGTAACCCCTGTTAACGATGCGCCCACCTTTATACCCGGTAACGGCAAAATTACCACTGACTTTGGTAGCAACAGTGTTACAGTGCAAGCTGACGGCAAGATTCTTCTTGCAGGGTCAAGCGGTGATGATTTTGCCTTGGCTCGTTATAACAATGATGGCTCTCTTGATACAACATTCGGCTCCAATGGTAAACTTGCCACTGATTTCGGTGGCGTTGATTATGGTTACAGTGTAACCGTGCTCCCTGACGGAAAGATTCTTCTCTCGGGGAAGCACTATCATAACGATAGTACTGTCTATAATCAAGATTTTGCCGTGGCTCGCTATAACAGTAATGGAACCCTTGATACAACATTCGCCCATGATGGTAAACTTGCCACTACCGTTGCTATTTATGGCGGGATCAGCAGTGTAATCGCCCAACCTGACGGCAAGATTCTTGTCGCAAGTACGAGCTATGGTGCTTCTGCCGTAGCTCGCTATAACAGCGATGGCTCTCTTGATACGACAATCGGCTCCGATGGCAAAGTTGACTTTGGTCGCTGGGATTCTGGAAACAGAGTAACCATCCAACCTGATGGCAAGATTCTTGTCACGGGGATGAGCTCCAGTTATAATCCCTCTACTTATACCCGTGACAGTTATTTTTTCTTGGCTCGATTTCAAAGTGATGGAGCGTTTGATATAAGAGTGATCACTGACTTTGCTGTCAACAGTGTAGCCGTGCAACCTGATGGCAAAATTCTTGTCGCAGGTTCGAGCGATGGTGATTTTGCCCTGGCTCGATATAACAGCGATGGTTCAATTGATTCAACATTCAGCTCTGACGGTAAACTTGTCACTGATTTCGGTGGCAGTGATGATCATGGCAACAGTGTAACCGTGCAGTCCGACGGCACGATTCTTGTCGCAGGTTCGAGCGATGGTGATTTTGCCCTGGCTCGTTATAACCGCGATGGTTCACTTGATACCTCCTTCAGCTACAATGGTATAGTTACCACCAACTTTGGTAGCAGCGATGATAGCTGCAACAATGTAACCATGCAAGCTGATGGCAAGATTCTTGTCACGGGTTCAGGGGGTGGTGATTTTGCCGTAGCTCGTTATAATAGCGATGGTTCCCTTGATACAACGTTTAATGGTTTTAACACGCTTAATGGTGCGCCAAAGTATATAAAACATGGCAATGCTGTTGTGCTCGATAACGATGTACAAATTTTTGATGCTGAACTTTCAGCTTCAAATAATTATGCCGGTGCCTCTCTGACGCTTGCAAGGCATGGTGGTGCAAGTACTGACGACCGTTTTTCTGGCTTGGGGATTGTTGCTGCTGCAAGTGGCACAGGTGGTGTCGTTACCGTGGACGGCACAGATATTGGTACGTACATATTGTCGGCCGGAACGCTTACTCTTGTCTTTAACAATAACGCTACACAAGCGCTGGTGAATCACTTCATGCAGTCGCTTGCCTACGAAAATGCAAGTGATGCCCCACCCTCTTCCGTACAGATTGACTGGACGTTTAACGATGGCGACAGCAGCGGAGCATTAAGCACGACTGGCAGCACAATGGTTCTGATAACCAATGGGCAAGCAGGTATAGCTCAAGATGGTTATCTCGCCCATGCCCTTGTATGGGTTGACAGCATCAATAACGGTGTGCGTGATTGGACAGATGCAAACAGCAATGGTCTCTGGGATAGCGGAGAGGGTGAAGCATGGACGCTCACTGACAGTACCGGCCAGTTCGCCAATTTGCCTGGTAATGGAACACTGCGCATAGCTGCTAATCCGGCAGGCGGAACAACCGATATTTCAACAGGTTTGCCCTTTACCGGTACTTTTTCAGCCCCGTCAGGCTCAACGGTTATCAATCCGCTGACCACACTGCTTGTGGCTGCCGGTGGTGATGCAACAATCGTCAATAAAGCACTTGGTCTTGATATTGCACTGAACCTGGCAACCTATGATCCTCTTGCAGCTCTCTCGGCATCAGGAGCAAGCAGCGGGGATCAAGCTCAGGCATTGGCGATACAATGCAAGGCGATCCAGATTGCCAACATCATGGACATTGCCATCAGTGCCGTACATGGCGCAGGCGCAACCAATGCCAACATGAGCGATATGGCAACACGTATTGCGGCCTCATTGCTTGCCGACGCTGGAACAGGAGCTGTCAATCTCGATAATAGCGCTGTTATTGCAAATGCCATGACATCAGCAGCTCAAACGGTTGTTGGCGATATAACGGTACTGAATGCTCAAAAAACAGCCATTGCTGATGCTACTGCTCTGATTAACAGCAAAACAGGAACGGCCTCAAATAGCAGTGATCTCCCTGGCAGCATAACCAGTATGGTGGCAGCTCAGATTGTGGCACAGGAGACGCTTGCAAGCCAGGCTTCGCATGCGGTACAAAACAACAGTAGCACCTATCTTACTCTTGATAGTGGAAATATTGATAGTGCAATAAGTGCAGCAGCCTCTCAAGTCGGCGTCATTCATCCACCAACCATTACCAATTTTTCTCCGCTCGATGGGGCAACTTACGTACCGGTTGACAGCGATCTGCATTTCACCTTCTCGGATGCTATCCAGCGCGGAATCGGCCTGATTGAGATTCACCGTGATTCGGCAACAGGCCCTGTTGTTGAAAGTTACGATCCTCTGCACAGCGGTAATCTCTCTATTTCAGGTAATGTGCTCACCGTTAACCCCACGAACAACCTGGGTCATAATTCCCATTATTATGTCACTTTTGCCCAAAGTTCGATTGATAATCTTTTTGGAGATCATTTTATCGGCACTATTGATTATGATCTGTTTACCGTAGCCGATCCTTATGCTGGAAGTGATGGAAATGGTGATTCCACACCGAACGTACTTTTGGGTATTGGTGGTTTAGCTTTTCTTGCATGGGCACTCCTGTAATCAGTTACCGCTAACTTCGCAGGGAATATGGGGTACATTTTAATAGTGCTCGTGCCGGATACTGTTTATGCTATCATAACATGACCAGCGCAAGCCGATAGACAACAAACGAGAGTATCCACGCCACCGAGAGAGAATAGGCAGAGTAGAGCAATACTGGCCTCCACTTGCCAACCTCTTTTTTCATCACGCCGATTGCGGCGACGCAGGGGATATAGAGCAGCACAAAGACCATCAGACTCAGTGCGGTTGCGCGGCTGAATGAGGGGTCGTGCCGGAGAATTGATTTCAGCTCTACCGGAGAGTCATTGCTCTTGCCGATAGAGTAGATGGTGCCAAGGGTCGAGACAACAACCTCTTTTGCTGCCAGGCCGGTCACAAGGGCGATACCAATCTTCCAGTCGAACCCAAGCGGCTTGATAAGCGGTTCAAGCACTTTGCCTGCTCGTCCAGCCAGAGAGAACTCCAGTTGTTCTGATTTGATGCGCACTTCAAGCGATTTTCTCAATGCTTTCTTGCTGCCTTCGCTCATGCCACTCTCTGCGATCCCGTTGCTCTCGGCGGTGTATGCCCTGTCAAGAGCACTGTTGTGCGGATAGTTGCTGACCGCCCAGATAATAATGACCGCGCCAAGAATAAGTGTGCCCGCTTTTTTCAGGTACATCAAGGCTTTGACTTTCGCCTGAAAAAAAACCGATGCCAGGGTTGGCCAGCGATAGGGTGGAAGCTCCATCACAAAGGGCTCAGAGTCGCTTTTCATCACCGTTTTTTTCAGGATCAATGCCGTCCATAGACCAACGACAATGCCAAGCAGATAGATGCCGAACATGATGTTTGCGGCAATTTCCGGCGGAAAAAAAGCAGCAGTGAGCAGCACATAGACCGGCAGTTTTGCCCCGCAACTCATAAACGGGATGATCATGATGGTAACCAGCCGGTCGGTGCGGCTTTTCAGAGTGCGTGTGGCCATAATGGCGGGAATTGAACAGCCGAAGCCCGTGACCATGGGGATAAACGATTTACCATGCAGGCCGAAGCGGTGCATGACCCGGTCAATCACAAAGGCGGCGCGGGCCATATAGCCTGATGCCTCAAGAAAAGAGAGTCCAACAAACAGAAGCACAATATTGGGAAGAAAGACCAGTACCCCTCCGACACCGGCGATAATGCCGTCAATGACAATGGAGCGGAGCGTCTCATTGGGCAGCAGGGGCTCAATGGTCGAGCCGATAAGGCCGAAAAGAAGCTCCAGCCCCCCCATCAGGGGAGCGCCCAGCGTGAAGGTCAGTTGGAATATTGCCCAAACGACCAGTAAAAATATTGGCAGGCCAAGGATCCTGTTGAGTACCACCATGTCGATATAGTCGGTTGGAGTTGCCTTTACTCCTCCCGGCTGCTGGACGCACTCCTGCATTGCTCCACGAATGAATGCGTGACGATCTTCGGTAATGAGAATCTCCGGCTCTGAATCGTGCATCCGTTCAGCCTCTTTGAGCGCCTCCTGAAGAGCCAGCTCAACCTTGACCCAGACGGGATGGTGCTGTACCTCCTGATAGACTTCACGGTCATTCTCCAGCAGCTTGATTGCCAGCCATCGGGGGTTGAAGCCCTCCAGCTCCTTCTGACGAGTGAGTATTGTGGTAATCTTTTCAACTGATGCTTCCAGCCCGGGGCGGAAAAAGAGCTTGTTTTTGCGAATCGTTATATCCTTGCGTGCAACCCTGATGACGTGGTCAAGCAGTGCATCCAGCCCGATACTTTTTTTTGCCGATGTTGGAATAATATGACAGCCGAGCAGTTGCTGTAACTGCTTTATCTCAATGACGATGCCTTTCTCCTCTACCTCGTCAATCATGTTGAGGGCAACCAGAAAATCAACCTCCAGCTCCATGAGCTGGGTGGTCAGCAGCAGGTTGCGCTCCAGGTTCGGCCCTTCGAGCACATTGACCACCACATCCGGTGGCTCTTTAATAAGATATTCGCGAGTGACAATCTCCTCAGGAGAGTAAGGTGTGAGCGAATAAATGCCAGGCAGATCAACCACCGTAATCCTGTATCCCTTGTAGTCGAGATACCCTTCATGCTTTTCAACCGTGACACCGGAAAAATTTCCAACTTTCTGGTGAGCGCCGGTGAGTGCATTAAAAAGAGAGGTCTTTCCGCAATTTGGATTACCTGCAAGCGCGATACGAATCTCGTTCGGTTCACTCATGGTCACTCTGACCCTTTATCAGGCTGTTCAACAACAAAAATTCCCTCAGCCTCATTTTTTCTCAGGGCAAGATGGAGCCCTTTGAAAAAAATCTCCATTGGATCGCCGAGGGGGGCGACTCTGACCACTTTGAATCTGGTCCCTTTGATGAGTCCCATATCCATAATTCTCCTTCTCACAGCCCCTTCGGCCTTGACCGCCGTCACTTCAGCCTCCTTGCCAACCTTCAACTCTGATAGCCGCATTCCATGATCTCCAGTACTAACAATGAAAAAATAAATCGGACTGATTATAACCAGTATAACAGCAAGGAGCAAAAAATAATTCATGGGCATCGATTGTTTTTGCAGAAAAAGTGGTGCAAAGCTGTAACGATGATGATCAGGGAAAAGGTGGCCAGCCCATCTGTTGACCGCCTATCAGATGGGCGTGGATATGAAAGACGCTCTGCATGGCATCAGCGCCGGAGTTAAAGACAAGCCGATAGCCAGATGCTTTGATACCCAGTATTTCAGCAACCGCTCCGGCGGCAAGAAGAATCTGACCGGCGATTGCTTCATCTTCGGGCTGGAGCTCACTCAGTGAAGAGATATGTTTGACAGGAATAATTAGCGCATGTTGGGGAGCAACCGGGGTAATATCTCTGAAAGCCACAACCTGCTCGTTGCGGTAGATAATCTTGGCGGGGATCTCTCCGCGCACGATGCGACAAAAGAGACAATCTGCTTCCTGATGTTTCATAACTGGTTAACTTCCTTTATGTTAACAATATTCTGAATTTCCCTGTGCTTGCGTATAGTGCTGCCATGATCACTCTGCTGGTGTGGTATTGGGTGAGTTTTCTGCCTCTTGTTGTGGGACGTCAGAGAGCTTCGATGCCAGCACCTTGTCAATTCTTTGGCCGTCAAGGTCAACAATTTCGAGGCTCCAGCTCTCCCAGGTCATGATGTCGCCGGTTCGGGGCATACGCCCGAGCAGCCACATCATCAGGCCGCTGAGTGTATGATAGAGCCCTTTATCCTCTTCTGGTACGCTTTTCAGTTCAAGGGTATCCTTAAGCTCTGGAACAGGAATAAGGCCATCAAGCAGCCATGAGCCGTCATGCCGCTGCACAGCCCATGAATCTTCCAGATTTCTTGGAACAAACTCTCCGGTAACAGCTTCGAGCATATCTTGCAGGGTGACCAGCCCCTGAATTTCACCATATTCGTCAACAACAAAAACCATCTGGCTGCCTGATGTCCTGAAATGGTCGAGCAGCTCCATACCGGTAAGGGTCTCTGGCACATAAACACAGGGCTGCAACTGGGAGGTAAATTCTGTCAAGCCACCCTTCAGGGTTTTCGACAAAAGCTGTTTGGCGTTGACCACCCCAATCAGAGACTGGAGATCGCCGTTACAGACAGGAAAGCGTGAGTGCTCAGACTCTGTCACCCTGCGGATATTCTCTTCCAGCGCCTGTGAGACATCAAGAAAGACAATGTCAGCTCTCGGAACCATCAGCGAACCCAGTTGACGATCATCCAGACGGAAGACATTGCGCACCATCTCATGCTCCTGCTGCTCAATCACCCCGGCTTCAGAGCCCTCCTCAAGCATCGCATGAATCTCCTCTTCCGTAACGCTCGGCATGGTTTGTGAGTGGTTTCCCAGCAGACGGAGAACCGCATCGGTTGAGGCCGAAAGCAGATGCCCAAACGGTCGGGTTATTGCCGAGAGGGTGAGCATGGGGCGCGCAACCAGGCAGGCAATCCCCTCTGGATTCAACTGCCCAAGTCGTTTTGGCACAAGCTCACCGATGACGATGGTGATGTAGGTGATGGCAAGAACCACAACTGCTGTTGCAAAAATATGGCTTGGTTCAGGATTCATTCCCAATGTCTGCAGCGTCTTGGCCAAAGGGGCCGCAAGAGCGCTCTCCCCGACAATACCGTTGAGAATCCCGATAGAGGTAATGCCAATCTGGATGGTCGAGAGAAACCTTGTTGAGTCCTGGCCAAGTTTCAGCGCAGTTACCGCAGACCTCTCCCCATCTTCTGCAAGTTTTGAAAGGCGGGAGCGCTTTGCGGTCACCAGCGCAATTTCTGACATGGCAAAAAGGCCGTTAAGAACAATCAGGGCAAAAAGAAAAAGTATTTCCATAAATTCAGTTTAGAAGCTTCAGAGATATCGGTGCCAGTGCGGCGACAGATTTCTGTAACGCTTCGTTTACAAGGACAAACTGTTATCGTTAAGATACCAGCCTGCACATTTCTACCGCATTCTACGAATAATTGTTGACATTATTCATTTGCAACGCCAATCAACTCCTGCGCTTCATGCTCTGAACAAAACTTCTGCAGTGATAGGGTTGTGGCATCTCCCTATAGGTTTTCGGTGTTTGAGAGGCTATCTTCCTGAACAATAATCAATGACACAGGGGGAAACTAACCTCTCTTCACCTCTTCAGCAAGTACTGTTGACCTAAAAAGTATGATGGATTTTACCTGGTGTATGGAGCTGGCTTTTCGGGAAGCCATGAAAGCGTTTGAACGAAAGGAGGTTCCCGTTGGCGCAATTGTGTTCGACAGCAGTGGTCGCGTTATTGGCAGGGGGTATAACCAGGTGGAGTCACTGTGCGATGCTACAGCGCATGCCGAGATGATTGCCTTGACCTCCGCAATGGCAACTATCGGCAGCAAATACCTCAACGATTGTACGCTTGCCGTAACGCTGGAGCCCTGCCCCATGTGTGCCGGAGCTATTGTCAACGCAAAGGTAGGTCGTGTTATCTTTGGCGCATACGACCCAAAAGCGGGGGCATCAGGCACCGTCTTGAACGTGACCGGCTGCCAGCAACTCAACCATCAACCAGAGGTCTTCGGTGGCATCATGGAGCACAAATGCCAGACCCTTCTACAGGACTTCTTCCGCCAACTCCGCCAAACCAACTAACAATTCATAACTGCCCGCTACCCATTCTCCTTCAACATACTCTTCAACGAGCTGGCCAGATGAGAGACAATCTCTTTGGCCATGCCGCTTCCGGCGGAGGGGGAGTGCATGGTGTCGAGACTGTCGATACCAGCTTTTTTTATAGCATTACTGATGGTGACCGATAAAATCGGGTTACACTCCCTGACAATCTCTTTCAGCATGAATGAAGCTTCGAATATGCTCTGTTGAATAATCTCCCTTTCGTCTTCACTCGTCGTGGTCTGGCAGTGGCGAGTGGCGATAATTCCGGCAAGACAGGTGAGGTAGGTGTTGGTGGCTCCGGCCAGAAAAAGGTTGAGGAAAAATGGAGCGAGCAGATTCCCGGCTGGCAGCAGGGAGGAGAGGGTATTGCTGAACGCTGACTGGATAATCGGTTTGATATGCGCCTGAATGTCCTCCTTTTTAAAGTCAGACAGGGGAAGATATTCGTAAACGGAACGAGAGAGGGTTATGAACTCCCTGAAGTGTTGATCGCGGTTGTGGCTGGTGTAGATATTCCACACCAGCTTGAGATTATTGAGCAGAGATGTGGTTGTTCCGTAGGATGTGTTTTGGGCAAAAGCTCCTACAAAAAAATTTCGGGTGGCAATCTCCCTGGTTATGTTGAGTGCGTCTGTATCAAGAAGCTTAAGGTTGGTGCGAAGCCATCGCTGATCTTTTTTATTTTTTGATGGTTCAGGATGCATGGGATGAACCGGAAGCCGTCCGGTCATATAGGCAAGGTATGCGGCCATTACCTTTGCATTATCATCAGTCGGAAGCGCCGGCTTTTTTGGCAGAGAAAAAAAACGGAGTCCGGTAATGAGAGAAAAGAGGAGAACCGCCGAGCTGAACAGCAGGAAAAAAGCTCCTGCTGCGGGATGAAGGGAGCTGATAAGCCCGGCGAGCGCTATAAACTGGTTTGCGACAGAAACAACCACAAGAAGCGTTGTTATTGCAACGGTGGCTGAGAGAAACAGGCTCGCTTTTCGTTTCATGTTATCTCAGGTTCTGGAAGCCTGATGGAGTGATCGCTGCTGAACTGATAGTCATGAAAAATATCTTCTGCTTTGGGAAGTTGCCATTTTCCGTCCGGCAGGAGGTTGGTTGTCTCCTTGAGCCGGTAGGTAGTGTGGCCGCAAGTCCAGCAGTCATAATTGGCCATACCGGTACAGAGACAGGTCTTCTCCTTGACAACAAGCGGAGATCCCGCTTTCCTTTCCGCAAGGGCTTGATAATACTCGTCGATATAGGTGCACTTTCCACCGTTTTCGAGGAGGTAGCCGAGCCCCTCGCAGTTTGGTTTTATTGCATAGCGCAGGGTTGGTGAGGAGGTGAGCATGCGCATTGGATAGCCTGTGGTTGAGGCCATGTTGACGACAATATCCTCCTCTCTGGCATTGATATAGTTCTGTTTAACGTCGGCAGGTAATCCAGCCTCCTTGCTGATGGTGAATCGGGTTGCAACTTGCACCCCACCGGCCCCCATCTGGAGATAATCGACAGCATCAGTGCCGGTAAAAATACCACCTGCCGGGATAACCGGAATGTTCAGCCCCTCTTTTTTAAGAAAATCCAGTACGTCCGAAAAAATTGTTTTGAGATCAAAGGTGTGCCAGTCGGCAGGTCCAAACCCAAGGTGTCCTCCGGCAAGTGGCCCCTCAACAATAATGTAGTCCGGAACCCGGTTCAGGCGTATGGCACGTTTCAGAAATATGGCAAGTGCCCTGACTGAGGAGATGATAATACCTATGTTGACATCGCGGAATCTTGGGTGATCCTGGATAAGGTCGAGTGTCCGAAGGTTAAGACCAGCCGCCAAAGTCAACCCGTCAATACCAGCATCCATTGCAGCGGAAAGTCTTACTTTCAAGGTTTCAATACCGCTGTTCATGGTCAGCTTCTCCATACAGTTCAGAAAAACAGCGCCCTTGCCTGTTTTTTGGGAGATGGTGTGTTCAATATATTTTTTTTGAGCCTCAGCAAGCTCTTCAAGGTCAAAGCGTACCGCTGATTTATCAGGGGTTGCGCTGTATTGGGAGTATTGTTTCCTTTTTCGACTGACATAAGAGGTGCTGAAGATTCTGTCGCAGACATAAGTGATCAGGGCATCGGAGATATGGCCGATGCCGCCAAGCTTTTCAGCAGCAAGAGCAAGTTCTGTTGTCGAAATATTTACTCCCATCCCCCCGATAATGATAGGGACATACTCTTTTCCGCCTAATTGCAGTCTGAAATTGTCTACGTTCATTGTTGTGTAAGTCAGTATAAGAGCATTTACAGATCAATCACTACCACTGAGCTCAGGAGACAAGCGCACGTACGGCCCCCGTACCCTGTACCAAAATTACCTAAGATATCACATTTCAGATTATAAATCTACAGCCATTTCTTTCAAAATCCACGGCTTTTCAACTATTCCATTCCTTCTTGGGTAAACTTTAGGGCTCTGGGGAGGATGAAGTTTGAGAAAAGGAGAAGAGAATATTAAATTGCGGGCCAAAGAGGCGAAGCGGAAAAATTATTCGGAATAAAAAAATCCAGAAAAGGGAGTGCTACTATGATAAAACTTGTCTTGTTGCGGCATGGTGAGAGTCAGTGGAACCGTGAGAACCGCTTTACTGGATGGTATGATATTGATCTGAGCGAGCAGGGCCGGGCAGAGGCTGCAAACGCAGGAAAGCTGCTTCGAGAGGGGGGATTTGTTTTTGATGTTGCCTATACCTCGGTGCTGAAGCGCGCCATCAGGACGCTCTGGGGAGCGCTTGATGCCATGGATTTAATGTGGATCCCGGTCTTCAAAAGCTGGAGGTTGAACGAGCGCCATTATGGTGCGTTGCAGGGACTCAATAAATCGGAGACATCCCAGAAATATGGTGAAGAGCAGGTGCTGGTGTGGAGGAGAAGTTACGACACGCCTCCCCCTGCCCTTGAAAAAAGTGATGAGCGCTATCCTGGAACAGAACCTCGATATGCTGCTCTGAGCGAAGAGGAGATTCCTTTGAGTGAATGCCTGAAAGATACGGTTGAGAGGTTCCTGCCATTGTGGCACGAGACCATAGCGCCTGAAATCCGCAAAGGCCGGAAGGTTATTATTGCCGCTCATGGCAATTCATTGCGTGCCCTGGTTAAATATCTTGACAACATCTCCGAAGAGGATATTGTTGGTTTGAATATTCCTACAGGCATCCCCCTGGTATACGAGCTTGATGATAATCTTAAGCCGCTGAGAAGTTATTACCTTGGCGATCAGGATGCCTTGAAGAGGGCTGTTGATGCGGTGGCCAGCCAGGGGAAAGCATAGTTTGATGGAGAATGTGGTTTTCGGGTATATTGTTGAAAAACATTTATATTCTTCGCCACGCTCTTTATGTCGCCTTTTTTTTGAAACTGTTTGAAAAGTTTTGCCTGAAAATATGGATGTTACGTTAAATGCAGGGCTCTATGATCCTCAGTTTGAGCATGATGCTTGCGGTGTGGGTTTTATTGCCCATATCAAAGGTGTCAAGTCACACGATCTTGTCGAGCAAGGTTTACAGATCAATGAAAACCTGAAACATCGTGGAGCGTGTGGCTGTGAAAAAAATACCGGCGATGGTGCGGGAATTCTTCTTCAGGTGCCCGACAAGTTCCTGCGCCGGGTTTGTGCTGAGATAAATATTGATCTACCCCCGGAGAACAGGTATGGTGCAGGTATGCTTTTTCTGCCGCCGGATATCTCCCAGAGGCGCGCTATTGAGGATATTTGCCGTGTTATGATTCAGGCTGAGGGGCAGAAGTTTCTCGGTTTCAGAAAGGTGCCGACCTGCAACGATTCACTTGGCGACACAGCACTTTCGCAGGAGCCGGTTGTCAAGCAACTTTTTGTTGGATGGGGCAAGGAGACGCAGTCAGAACTCGAATTTGAAAGGAAACTCTATATCATCCGTCGTCGCATCACCAAACGGGTAAAATATACTGCCGGCCTTCTGGGAAGCAGCTTTTTCTATATCTCCAGTCTTTCCGGCAGGACTCTTGTCTACAAAGGGATGCTCCTGCCAGAGCAGGTTGGTCTGTTTTATCCTGAATTGCACGATCCTGATATGGAGAGCGCCATTGCCATGGTGCACTCACGCTTCAGCACAAATACCTTCCCGAGCTGGGACAGGGCACATCCCTATCGCTTTTTGAGCCATAACGGCGAGATCAATACGCTCAAGGGGAACGTCAACTGGATGAAGGCGAGGGAAAAAAATATTGAGTCGACGGTTTTTGGGAATGCGCTGGAGAGTATCAAGCCGGTTATTCTGGAGGATGGGAGCGATTCGGCCATTCTCGACAATGCCTTTGAGTTTCTTGTTCTGTCGGGCCGTTCACTTGCCCACGCGGCGATGATGATTATACCTGAACCCTGGTCTGGCAATGATGCGATCTCTGCCGAGAAAAAAGCATTCTACGAGTATCATAGTTGCCTGATGGAACCATGGGACGGGCCAGCCTCTGTCACCTTTACGGATGGAGTGCAAATCGGCGCGGTGCTCGACCGGAATGGTCTGCGCCCTTCACGCTATTACATCACCAAAGATGATCTTGTGATTATGGCATCCGAGGTTGGTGTGCTTGATATTGCGCCGGAGAGGATTCTTAAAAAAGATCGTTTACAGCCAGGTCGAATGTTTCTGGTTGATACAGCCCAGGGGCGCATCATCTCAGATGAGGAGATCAAGAGTGGCATTGCTGCTGAACAGCCTTATAGTGAGTGGATAGAGCGGAACATTATCGATCTGGATTCTCTTCCTGATCATCCGCAGATGAAGAATCCTGATGAGGATAAATATAGCCTCACAGCCCGGCAGAAGGTCTTTGGCTATACCCAGGAGGATATCACTCTCCAGATAAAGATTATGAGCGAAAAGGGTGTGGAGCTGGTCGGCTCTATGGGCAATGACACTCCGCTTGCAGTGCTCTCCAACAAGCCAAAGATGCTGTATGACTATTTCAAGCAGCTTTTTGCCCAGGTGACCAACCCCCCCATCGATTCGCTCCGCGAGGCGCTGATAACCTCTACCACCGTTATGCTTGGCACAGAGGGAAATCTGCTGGAGCCTACTGAGGTGAATTGCCGCCGTATTCGTTTGCCGCATCCTCTCTTGACGAACTACGCGCTTGAAAAGATTCGCGGCATTGACAAGCCTGGATTCAGGGCGGTGACGCTGCCTGTTTTTTATGCGGTCGCCGAGGGTGGCAAGGGTATCGAAGTGGCTATGCAGGCTCTCTATCGCCAGGCTGAGCAGGCGGCAAGCAAGGGCGTCAATATTATCATTCTCTCGGACAAGGGAGAGATTGATAGCAACCGGGCACCGATTCCTGCGCTGCTGGCAGTCTCAGGCTTGCATAACTTCCTCATTAATGCCGGGATAAGGACCCAGATCGGACTTGTGCTCGAATCCGCAGAGCCGAGAACGGTGCATCATTTTGCCATGCTTATCAGTTATGGGGCTGGAGCGGTTAACCCCTATATGGCTTTCGAAACCATTCACTCTCTGGTTGCATCAGGTCGTATCAAACTGGATGAGACGGTTGCGGTCAAGAACTATGTAAAGGCTGCGGTTAAAGGCGTGGTGAAGACCATGGCGAAAATGGGTATTTCCACCATTCAGAGCTATCGTGGTTCCCAGATTTTTGAGGCAGTTGGTCTAAATACCCAGCTTGTTGATGCCTATTTTACCCGTACTCCTACCCGAATAGAGGGTATCGGGCTTGATACGGTTGCGGAGGAGGTACGAAGACGCCACGAAACGGTCTTTCCTCGTACAGGCAATAAGGTTGATCGTGGTCTTGAGGCTGGTGGAGAGAGAAAATGGCGTCATAGTGGTGAATTTCATCTTTTCAGTCCGGAAGCGATCCATCTTTTGCAACACTCTTGCCGCACTGAAGATTATGGGCTGTTCAAAAAGTATGAAAACCTTATTGATGATCAAAGCGAGCACCTCTGTACGATTCGAGGCTTGATGGATATTCGGTTCAGTGAACAACCGGTTCCACTTGAGGAGGTTGAACCTGTCGAAGCAATCCTGAAAAGGTTCAAGACGGGGGCGATGTCTTATGGCTCTATCAGTCAGGAGGCTCACGAAACGCTTGCTATTGCCATGAACAGGCTTGGCGGCAGGAGCAATACGGGCGAAGGTGGCGAAGATCCGGCGCGTTTCCTTAAAGATGCCAACGGCGACTCAAGAATGTCGGCCATCAAGCAGGTTGCTTCCGGACGGTTTGGGGTTACCAGTGAGTACCTTGCCAGCGCCAATGAGATTCAGATCAAGATGGCCCAGGGGGCAAAACCAGGTGAAGGGGGGCAGCTTCCAGGCTCAAAGGTCTATCCATGGGTTGCCAAGGTTCGTTATTCTACCCCTGGAGTTGGACTCATTTCTCCGCCACCGCATCACGATATATATTCTATTGAGGATTTGGCCCAGCTCATCCATGACCTGAAGAATGCCAATCCCGAGGCTCGAATCAATGTCAAGCTTGTCTCTACGGTTGGTGTTGGTACGATTGCGGCAGGTGTGGCAAAGGCTCATGCCGATGTTGTGCTGATCAGTGGTCATGATGGTGGCACCGGCGCTTCGCCTGTTTCGAGCATCATGCACGCGGGTATGCCGTGGGAGCTTGGCCTGGCTGAGGCGCACCAGACACTTTTGCTCAACAATCTGCGCAGACGTATTGTTGTTGAGACTGATGGCCAGTTGAAAACAGCAAGGGATATTATTGTTGCGGCCATGCTTGGCGCTGAGGAGTTCGGTTTTGCAACGACCACCCTTGTGGTGATGGGCTGTATCATGATGCGCTGTTGCCAGGACGACTCCTGTCCGGTTGGTGTTGCCACCCAGAATCCGGAATTGCGCAAGCATTTCAAGGGAAAACCGGAGCATGTCGAAAACTTCATGCGCTTTCTTGCTGAAGGGGTGCGGGAGTATATGTCGCGTCTTGGAGTGCGTACCATCAACGAGCTTGTTGGACGTACTGAACTGCTCAGCATGAAAAAAAATGTTCATCACTGGAAGGCGCAAGGGATCGACCTTTCAAAGATTCTCTATCAGGCAGAGGTTGGCGAGCATGAGACAAGGTACTGCACCATTGCCCAGGAGCACGGCCTTGAAGAGAGTCTTGATCGTACGACATTGCTCTCGCTTTGTGAACCGGCGATCAAACGAAAGGAGAGGGTTTTTACCACTCTTCCGATAAAAAACACCAACAGGGTTGTCGGCACTATAGTTGGTTATGAGGTAACCAGGGCGCATGGCGCTTCAGGCTTGCCGGATGACACCATTCACCTGAAATTTATCGGTTCAGCCGGTCAGAGCTTTGGTGCGTTCATGCCGAAGGGGATGACGCTTGAGCTTGAAGGTGATGCCAATGACTATGTTGGCAAGGGGCTATCCGGTGGGAGAATTATTGTTTATCCCTCCAAGGGATCATCTTTTGTGCCGGAAGAGAACATCATCATTGGTAATGTCGGCTTTTACGGTGCAACCTCCGGCGAAGCTTTTATCAGAGGGATGGCTGGAGAGCGTTTCTGTGTTCGCAACAGCGGCCTTCGGGCTGTGGTTGAGGCAATTGGTGACCATGGGTGTGAGTACATGACCGGCGGAACCGTGATTATTCTTGGTAAAACAGGCCGGAATTTTGCTGCGGGTATGTCGGGTGGCGTTGCTTATGTGTATGATGTGGATGGCGCTTTGGCCAGCAACTGTAACCATGAGATGGTGGCTCTTTCGGCAATTGAGGATCCCGTTGAGTTGGCCGAGTTGCAGTTGATGATTCAGCGGCATGTCGAGAGTACGGGAAGTGAGCTGGGTCAGTCAATTCTTGGCGACGGAGAGCTTCTGTGCAAAAAATTTGTTAAAGTGATGCCGCATGATTACCGTCGGGCGCTGGAGGCCATGAAGGAGGTTGAGGCTGCTGGCCTCAGTGGTGAGGAGGCGGTTATGGCGGCATTTCATAAAAATATTCACGACCCGGCACGAGTTTCAGGGAATTAATGCCGTAAAAGATTAACTCATTGATATGGGCAAAGTTAAAGGTTTTATGGAGTTCCAGAGAGCGCTGCCAGTTGACAGGGAGCCTCTGGAGAGAATACATGACTGGCAGGAGTTTCATAAGGAGATGGATCCTGCTGAGTTACAGAATCAGGGCGCTCGCTGTATGGATTGTGGCACCCCCTACTGTCATACCGGATTCATGCTGAGCGGAATGGCTACCGGATGCCCGATTCACAATCTTGTGCCTGAGTGGAATGATTACCTCTATAATGGCTTCTGGCATGAAGCGTACGAGCGGCTGACCAAAACCAACAACTTTCCGGAGTTTACCGGCAGGGTCTGTCCTGCTCCGTGTGAGGGCTCCTGTGTTCTTGGCATTATTGAGCCTCCGGTGACCATCAAGAATATTGAGTACTCAATTATTGAGCGCGCTTTTTCTGAAGGCTGGGTTGAGCCGAAACAGATTCTGCATAGAACGGGCAAGCGGGTTGCTATAGTGGGATCAGGTCCTTCGGGCCTTGCCTGCGCTGACCAGCTTAACAAGGCTGGTCACAGTGTGACGGTGTTTGAGCGAGACGACCGTTTTGGCGGCCTTATGATGTACGGCATTCCGAATATGAAGCTCAATAAAAAACTGGTGATTGATCGCCGAATTGATCTGATGAAGCAGGAGGGGATCGCCTTTATGGAGAGCACCGAGGTAGGCGTTGATTATCCTGCGGACAAGCTTCTTGAAGAGTTTGATGCTGTTGTACTCTGTACCGGCGCTACAAAGCCCCGTAATCTGGATGCAGAGGGGCGTGACATTCCGGGAATACACTTTGCAATGGATTTTCTGCGTTCCAGCACCAAGGCTCTGCTTGACCAAACAGCGCCGCTTCTTTCCGCTGAGGGGAAGAATATGGTGGTTATCGGTGGTGGCGATACTGGTACTGACTGTGTTGCCACGTCACTGCGTCAAGGGTGCAAAAGCGTCATTCAGCTTGAAATTATGCCGAAGCCCCCTCTTGAGCGTCAACGGGATAATCCGTGGCCGGAGTGGCCGAAAACCTTTAAGGTCGATTATGGACAGGAGGAGGCGGCCTCTGTTCAGGGGGAGGATCCAAGAAAATACTCCATCATGACCAAGAAGTTTCTCGCTGATGATCAAGGGCTACTGGAGGCTGTTGAGGTCTCAAGAGTTGAGTGGATTGAGGTGGATGGGCGTTTTATGCCACAACCTGTAGCGGGTACAGAGCAGATGCTGCCTGCTGATTTTGTGCTGCTGGCGATGGGATTTATCGGGCCTGAGGAGCATCTGTTGCAGCAGCTTCAGCTTCTCCAGGACGAGCGTTCGAACATTCGTGCAACGGATAAAACCTATCTCACCAATCGTGAGCGAATTTTTGCTGCTGGTGATGCTCGCCGAGGCCAGAGTCTTGTTGTCTGGGCAATTCATGAGGGGAGGGCTGCTGCCCGTGAGTGTGACCGGTTTTTGATGGGTGAAACGCATCTTCCGTAAATTTTTATCAAGGATGGATTATGGAACAGCAAAAGCTGAGGGAACTCCTAAAGACGCTTCATCAGGAGCTTGAACAGGTAGACTCTGTTGATGAAACCACGGAAGTTGTTCTCTCTAATCTCAGGGCGGATATGCAGCGACTTCTTGACGAAAAAGTTGGCACTGTTCACGAGGATGCCTCCCTCATGGAGCGGATGAACGAGGCCCTCGACCACTTTAAGGGCGACCATCCAAAGTTGAGCTTGACCATTCAGCATCTTCTGGATAGTCTTGCCAGGATGGGATTTTAAGATTGTATACCTTTTTAACGTGACAGAACGTGTGATTGTTTCATGACCAGAGAACCAGCAAAAGGAAAAACAAGAGGAGGCAACGGCACCACTGACCAGGTTTACTGCTCTTTTTGTGGCAGAAGCGCCCAGGAGGTCAACAGCATGATTGCCGGCCCGAATGCTTTTATATGTGACCGCTGTATCAAAACATCTTTTGATATTCTGCGCAAGGAGATCAACGTGGAGCCTCAACCTGAGCGGCTTCGTGAGCAGCCATTTCAGCCTCGCCTTGCAAACCCTAAAGCGATAATGAGTTCTCTTGACCAGTACGTTGTTGGGCAGGAGAGAGCAAAAAAGTCGCTTGCCGTGGCGGTTTACAACCACTATAAGAGGATTGAGTCGCAGGAGCTTCAGAATGAGCATGATGAAGTTGTTATCGAAAAAAGCAATATCATGCTCATCGGTCCGACGGGGACAGGAAAAACCCTGCTTGCCCAGACGCTTGCCAACTTGCTTGAAGTGCCCTTTTCCATTGTTGATGCCACATCGCTGACCGAGGCGGGATATGTTGGTGACGACGTTGAAACCATTCTTGCCCGACTGCTTCACGCTTCCGATTTCAACCTCGAACGGGCGGAGCGTGGTATTATCTATGTTGATGAGATCGATAAAATTTCTCGTAAATCGGCAAATGTCTCCATCACCCGCGATGTTTCCGGCGAGGGTGTGCAGCAGGCGTTGCTGAAAATTCTTGAGGGTGCCGTTGTTGGTGTTCCACCAAAAGGAGGACGCAAACATCCTGAACAGCAACTGATCAACATTAACACCAAAAATATCCTTTTTATCTGTGGCGGAGCATTTGAGGGGCTTGACAAGATTATTGCCAAAAGGGTTTCAAAGTCCTCAATGGGCTTTGGTGCCAAGGTCAAAACGACTCAAATTGGCTACGATCCGGAAATTCTCAAACTTGTTATGCAGGATGATCTGCACGAGTATGGGCTTATTCCTGAATTTATCGGTCGTCTTCCTGTTATTTCGACTCTCGAAATGCTTGATGAAAAGGCATTGCGCAACATTTTGGTTGAGCCAAAAAACGCCATTACCAAGCAGTACAAAAAGCTCTTTGAGATGGATGGAGTGGAACTTGAGTTTACCGACGAGGCGCTGGACAAGGTGGTCAAGATCGCCATTGAACGGGGAACAGGTGCCCGTGCGTTACGCTCAGTACTTGAAAATGTGATGATTGATATCATGTTTGAGATTCCTTCGATGAAGAGTACCCATAAATGTGTTATCACGGCAGACACCATTGAGAACAAGAGCGAGCCTGAATATGTTACGGGGGAGAGAAAAAAGAAAAAAATTGCATAAAGTGCCGATTCATTGTGCTTGTTCTTTGTGTTTTTGTGTTGAAAGTCTATATTGACAGCCTTTCGGTCAGGGCGATTAGCTCAGTTGGTTAGAGCGCTACATTGACACTGTAGAGGTCAGAAGTTCGAATCTTCTATCGCCCACCCTTTCTTGACCTGTTACTCGCTGAATGTTTGCGGGTTCTGAGCTGTCCCGGTTAAACTTTTTGCTGAGTAGAAGATTTCAAGAATTTTCACCGGAAGTTCCGGTGTGATATATTGCTTTTCGGCAGTTATTTTTTATCGCATAATTACAATAAACATTTTACAGGGAGAAAAATATGCAGACAATTTATACCGATGGTATTGCCAACATTACGCTGATTGATGGCATTATTCGTCTTGATCTGGTCAATATCACTCAGGTTGAGCAGGAAAAAGCCAATATCCGCCCAGTTGCAGCGTTGGCGTTATCGGTACCAGCACTGCTTCGTACCCATGAGCAACTTTCACAGGCAATCAACAAGATGGTTGAAGATGGTATTCTGAAGAAGAATGATCCTGCAAATGCAGTTACCGATGGTGCCACCCAGCCTGGGTAATTTGCTGATTTTTTGGTAGAACAGGGCTCCATGATCACCACTCCTGCAACAGTCGGGAACCTTGGTGGTCATGGTTTTCTGCAGATGGGTTCTGCCATACCGATAACTCCGCATACTATCAGCCCCCCCCGCATTTTTTGTTTCGCATGATCGGCACCAGCCTGATTAGCTTAATTCGATCAAATAGTCAATCCATCAACTCCGATAGTTTTGCTTTTGTGGCAGTGATTAGTCTATCAAGATTTTCACCTGATTTTGGTTGTCAAGGGTGATGTTGATGAGAGCTGGCTGGCGTGATTTTTTTTAAATTTTTTATCGGAAAATGAAAAAGGTGTAATAATTATTATTTCATTTTTTTTAACTTGAATTATATACGCATTAGTTCGCACAGTGGTTGCTGCGGTCGATCAGACGCTATGCGGGTTGGAGGGAATTTTGTAAGATTCTGTTGCGTTGTTTGTTTATCAAATTGGTTTGCTGCGTTCACATGAAAATTTTCAAGGGGTGACTTATGAATATTGATGCTGTTGTCGAATCCAATGGAGCAGCCTTGTCTGGCGCTGATCTTCTGAAGAACTTCTGCTCAATGGAGGAATTTGATACTACCGAAAACAGGGAGCTCCGGACGCTGGTTATTGCTGATACCGATATTGAGGATGCTGCTGTTTTACTGGAGCAACTTGAGCCGGGGACTGAGCTTTGGCGGGTTGATTTACGGTCGGATTTTGCTGATACTCTTCATAATGCACTCTCAGGAGGATATGATAAACTTCATTTTGTTGGGCATGGTCAGCCCGGATCGATAACTCTTGGCGGCAAGGTGCTGGAGGCTGAAGATTTTACCGCATTGTCGGGTGCGCAGGTCGATGCCCCATCCATCCATTTCTGGTCGTGCATGACCGGCGCCGGGGCGAAAGGGCGGGCATTCGTTCATCATATAGCCGAGGCATTTGATACCGTTGTGACAGCTTTCGGTGGTCTGGTTGGTGCTGGCAACAAGGGTGGCAGTTGGATGCCTGATGTCTTTTCACGTGCAGATGCTTCTGTTGCGCCTCCTTTTGTGAATGCTTTGGCTTATCAGCACACACTGTTAGCTTCGGCGCTGAAACTGCTCTCAGTAGTTACTGCTACTGGTATAGATGTTCAGGTGAGGTTGGCAGCAGGTACTGTTATTGACAAGGCGGATCTTGTTCTGAGTTATGATACTGCGAAGGCGAGCTATACGGGCGCGAAAGGCAATCCTGCCTTAACAGGTTGGAGCTGGGTGCCTAATCTTGACTCCCCTGGTCATTTGCTTATAGGTGGTTCTAGCTTAACTTCAATAAACAACAGTACGTCTGAAGTTGTGCTGGCGCGAATCAGCTTTACGCTTCCTCAGGGAAGCACTGAATTTGGTGCATCATTGGCGAGTGGCACCACGCTTTTGGTCGGTAATTCACAAGTGTCATTGGGCACACTTCCGACACTGGATACCATCCTCATCTCATCGGTGCCTGTCTGGCAATCGTTTACACCGCCAAGTGATTTAACCTATACCGCCGGTTCGACAATTTCTCTTGATTTTCCTCTCTATGCGACGGATCCGGATGGGGATGCCATAACCTACAAGGCTTCTGTGGGGCAAATGGTTGACAACATATTTTTTGGCGTAGCCAATGCTCAACAAATTTCTCTAACATTGTCGAACGGCCATTTGACAGGCAGTACAACTGTGCCTGCACAGGCTGCAGCGGGTAGCTATGTGATGCGCTTGCTTGCTGATGACAAACTCACGGATACGAATAATGGAGCTGCTCTTGATGTGCCTTTTTCCGTGATCTCTACGGCGACCATCAATAATATCACCATTAACACCACCGGCAATGTCAGTGGAACTCCTCTTCCAAGCGAGAGCTACTATGCATTCCATTCAGCCACAGATGTTCTTGCCGCAATTGGAGATTACGGTTTCAGCCTTAATCTCAAGACTGATACCGACACCAATCCCCTTACCTTCAATGCAAGCTGGAACTGGCTGAACTCTTCGGGAAATATCAGCCAAACCAGTGCTGGCGTGCTGACGTTTCAGGATACTGATACCTCTAAATCTGGCCCTGAGCTATGGAGTGTAACATTCAACAATGTTGACACTGGAGTGCTTCTTGCGGATGGTACTGATGCCGATACTCTTCCTGATGGTTTTGTGAGCAATGATGTCAGCTTTCCGCTGGTGTGGCAGGCAAAAGATGCAAACAATGTCATTGCCACCTTTACAGCTACGGGGAAGGACTCCAGCAACTCTGATGTTACCATCAATGGCGTGTTGAAAGACACCAACAGTGATGGTAAACCAGATACCATAGCCGGAACACAGGGCACCCAGACCTTTAATCTTCCCTTCAGTTTCACGGATACCAACAATGATAGCATACCTGATCATTTCACCATAACAGAATCCCAGATACGATCAGGTCGTGTTCAGGTGGATGCATCGGGTAATCCTGCGGGGCTCTATCTCAATAATTCGATAACCTTTGACCTTGGCACCACCGGAGCTGCGCTTGCTTCATTGGGCTCGATTGTGGTCAAGCTGGCGACGGCAAACGCGGGTATGAACGGGGCTAATGTTTCGGTCGCTTCACTGACGTTTGATGGCACGCATCTTACGGTTCCTCTTTCAGGAACTGATGCAGTTACCTCCCAACCCTATTATTTGTACCCAAACTCCGGTGCAGATATTTTTGTTAAGGTGCCTGCAGGAGTTGTGGTGGGGCAAACTGATATCGTCAAGGCGTGGCAGGTGGGCAACGTGGACAACAACAGCTACTCACTTTCACCGATGACGGTTGTGGGGAGTAGCGGCACAAGTGGCGCAGACTGGGTAACGGGTACCGCTGTTAATGACAGCATTGAGGCTGGAGCGGGGAATGACATCATTCAATGGTCGGCTGGAAATGATACGGTAGATGCTGGCGACGGCTATGATAAAGTGTATTTGCAGCTTTCAACTCCTGCTACATCAAAAGAGCTTGATGCCGCAGGGGTGCTTCATATTAAAACAGTGGCAATATCAGGTACAGGTACCAGTACTGGTACTGGTACTGGTACTGGTACTGGTACTGGTACTTCGACCATGGTTGATGCCTACAGGATTACGAAAGAAGCGGCTGCTGATTCTTTTAAGATCCAGAAAATGGATACCGCTGGCACCTCTGTTGCGCAGACCATGATCCTGAAAAATGCAGAGCTTGTTGCTGCTGGTTCCCAGACATTTCAGCTCAAGATTGCCTCTGGTGGTGGTCAGTATGTCAGTGGTACCCCCTGGGATGATCAAATCAATCTTGATGCAGCATCTCTTGGAAATTTGGTGCAGGTTTTTGGTGATACCGGCAAGGATCTTCTTGTGGTTGATATGGGCGCAGGATACAACAAGTTTGAGATGGTCAAAAGTGGAACCTCCTATCTTTTGAAGGGTACGCTCATTTCAGGTGGTTCCCTTGTTGAGCTGGGCCATCTAATGCCCTTACAATATGGCAACGGTGCTACGATGACGGTGGGTACAGGGACAACCGCCAAATCTTTCGGGGTTTACGATATTGAATCATTCCGCCTTGTCTCTGGCAGTGTGATTTTTGATGTTGATTCATCACAGTTTGCTGAGGTTTCGTTTTATGGAAACAGTTATCAGAACAACATCTATGGCACATCCAATGCAGATACTATTGATGCCGATGCTCTGGCTTCTGCCAACAGTGCCACCACAAATAAGGACTGGATCTATGGCATTGGCGGAGCCGACAGCATCAAGGCTGGTACTGGTGATGACTACATTGATGGTGGCACTGGTAATGACACGATTGACGGTGGCGCTGGCAATGACACTGCGTACTTCCAGGGCTCCAAGTCTGATTATACAGTGACCAAGGGCACGGATGCGGGGGGGAAATACCTTGAGGTAACGGGCAAAACCGGTGAGGTTGACAAGCTGTACAACATTGAAGTGCTCCAGTTCATGGATGGCAGGCAGGAGTTCTCGGTCACCTTTAATGCTGCCTATGACAGCAACAACTGGTCGAGCAACACTATCAACGGCACGGGTCTGGATGATGTGATTGATGCTGATGCCCTGGCAGCGGAAAATCCATATAAGGGGAGCAAATGGCTTACGATCAACTTTACTCCGGGGCAGACGGACTATGTGCTTGGAGCAAAGGATTTTGCCAATAATGGTACGGTTTCCTTTACAGCCACAGAACTTTCAAGTCTGACTGCTGCCAATCTTGAACTCAGGCATAACGGCCAAGTAGTTTCAACGCCTCTCAGTGGTGTTACTGTAGCAGACATAACTAATGGCAGCTATATTTTGCACTGGACTGGCACCACAACTCCGCTATCGTCAGTATTCACTGTTGATGTGGAAGCGGTTAACAGCCATAACGACAGGATTGAGGGCAACGAGGGGAATGACTCTATTATTGCTGGTGCCGGTGATGACACTGTTCATGGTGGAGCAGGTAATGATTCTATAGATGGCGGTTCAGGCAAGGATACTGCATCGTATAATGGAAATACGTCAGATTACACGATTACCAACGCTAATGGCGTGTTGACGGTCACGGACAACAACACGACCAATGGTGATGATGGCACAGATACTCTCCTGAATATTGAGCGCTTGCAGTTCCTGGATGGTGATCAGGTTCTTGCGGTGAGCTTTACAGCGGCAAACGACAGTGGAAGTTATGCGCAGAATAATATCACCGGCACGCTGCGTGATGACACCATTGATGCCGACGCTCTTGCTGCGGCTTATGTTGGAACTCTGGCGACGCACCGTGACTCAATTGATGCAGGAGCGGGCAACGACTTGATAGATGCAGGGCTCGGAGGAGATCAGATTCGTGGTGGAGTGGGTAATGATACCATTGATGGTGGTGAGGATACCCTGGCAGACCGACTTCTGACAGTTAATTCCAACAACGGTTTCGGTTTTGAAAACCGGGCGATATACACCGGCCAGGCAAAGAAATACACGATTACCGAACACATTGGCGAAGCAGGTAACAGCGATCATGTTCCTGCAGGGCAGCGCTATTATATTGTTGAGGATACCCGGAGCGGCTTCCCGGATGGCACAGACATTGTGTACAATGTTGATACCTTGCAATTCAGCGACAAGGAGGTGCGTCTTTCTGCCAGCCTCTGGTTTAACCGCTTTTCGCAGGATACACTTGTTACTCCGACTGGATCACTGGTCGATAGCGCGAAAACCGTTACTGCTGCCGATTTTGCGCCCGATCAGCAGTTGTCACAAGTGACGTTCAGTCGTGAACAGGTAAATGGTACCTTGAGGTTGAATGGGGTTGATTTAGTTTCGCTTGTTGTCAGTGGTGCTGATATTGCCGCAGGGAAACTCACCTTCCAGCCCTCTTCTGGTCAAGATTTCAGCCTCCGTGCCAATGTTGAAGTGTATAACCTCAATGCTGATGGCACAGCTTATGCTGATACCATTGGTTATGCCTTCGGCGCTACGGTGCCCACGGGAAGTTACGACTTCAGCGGTTCCGATCGTCTGAATGGTGGAGCAGGGAACGACAAGCTTTACGGTGGATCAGGAGCTGACACTTTCAGAGGAGATGCAGGCAATGATACTATTGATGGTGGAACAGGTCGTTCCTTGCTGAGCAAGGCTACCTGGGATCCCAATGGCTCCAATGGCTATGATGTTGCCGAGTTTACAGGCATTGCCAGCCGTTACTCTATCACGTTCACGAATGATTTGGGTGTCACTGTTGATGGCTTCGATCCGGCAGGATCGGTTATTGTTAAAGACAGCAAGCTTGACAGCAAGGGTGGTGATGGCACGGATACGTTGAGCGGTGTTGAAGTGCTTCGTTTCTCCGACGGTGAGAAAAATCTTTCTGTTCTGGAGTATGAGAATTTCTACTATGACTGGCTGACCCAGGCAAAAATTTCCACAGGGTATCGCTGGGAGGGCAGCGATTATGCTGATACCATCACGTCGACTTCTCCCCTGCGCGATGAAGTGCATGCCAAGGCCGGAAATGACACGATATCGACCGGAGGAGGCGGTGACTGGATAGATGGAGGTGAAGGAAATGACACTATTGATGGCGGAACCAATGGTACACTTGATCAGTGGGTCAACATAGCCGTCGACATAGCAAATTATGATGCTCCAATGCGCCGTTTCGATATCACAAAGAATGGTGACGGAAGTATCCAGGTAACTGATCGTCTTGGGGCGGAATTTGGCGGGTTTGGAAGTGACAAGCTGAGCAATATCGAGCAACTGCAGTTCAATGATGGTTCAATTGACCTGGCGGTACAGTTTAATAGCAACAATGGCGCTTTTGGTCAGAATAACATTACTGGTACTCAGTTTAAAGATGTCGTTGATGCAGACTCTTTTGTTACCATTCAGGGAGGCAATCACAACGATTACATTGACAGCAAGGCTGGCGATGATGTGGTCTATGCCGGCCTTGGCGCTGACCGGATCAAGGATGGCACCGGTAACGACTTCTATGATGGTGGAGCCAACGGGACATCTGAGCAGACTTTGAATAATCAGGATGTGGTTGAGTTTACAGGGGCACAGAAACGTTATTCTGTTGATGTGATTAAATATGCCGATCTTGATAGCACCGTAAAGGCCAATATCACAGAGAAGTACTCGGGTGCAGATATTCCTGCGACGATAGTTCGTGTGACCGACAAGATTCCCGATGTTAGCGGTGGTGACGGGGTCAACTACCTCATCAACATTGAGCGCATCCAGTTCCAGGATGGCGGTATTGATCTCGGCATTAATTTTAACCCTGCATCTTCAGGAGCATCATGGGATCGTAACAATATTCAGGGTGGTCTGCTCGATGACAGTATCAATGCCGATACGCTTGGGAGCAGCGCACCAGTTCACCGCGATTATATTGATGGCGGCGCCGGTAATGACACCTTGCTTGGTGGGGCCGAGGGTGATGAACTGAGGGGAGGTCTCGGCAATGATGTGCTGGATGGAGGAGAGAACGGTGCGGCAGACGAAAATGGTTACTTCGATCCGTGGCAGGATCTTGATCGTGCCACCTTCAGCAATTCCATCAATCGTTACGATATACAGTTTTTCCGCACAGAGTCGGGTGGTGGTTACAACAATATGGGTGTTGCCTTAGCGAATGGTGGTTATGCCAAGTCCGATTATTACACTGACTCGGGCATTATTGTGGTACAGGATCTCTATGATGCGGCACATGGTGGTGAAGGTCGTGATGTTTTGAGTAATATTGAGGTCTTGCAGTTCAGCGATACCTGGGAGCAGCTTAAGGTGCAGTACCAAAGCTCTTCCTATGACCAGTATGGATATGTAGACAAGGGGGCTGGTAACTGGAGCTGGGAGATGACTGGAACAATCAATCGCCTTGATGGTTGGGGTACTCGTTTCGGGGATCTGATGGTCGGGACAACCAATGCTCAAAACAATCTCAATGGCAACGGTGGTAACGACAGTCTTGTTGGTGGTGCCCTTCGTGACGACCTGCATGGTGGTGCCGGTAACGACACCATTGATGGTGGTGGCAACCCGAGTCCTAATCCGACCACACCCTGGGATACCAGCGGTTATGATGTTGCCTGGTTTGATGCCGATCGCAGTGAATTTGAAATTACTCAGAATGGTAACAGCTTTACCGTCAAGCATCTTATTCCGGAAAGTCTTGGAGGACAAGGTACTGATATTGTGCGAAATGTCGAACGTTTGCAGTTCCGTGATACTTCTGAGGATCTTGTCGTTTTGGTTACGCAAGGAGCAAGTCATAAGAATGGTGACGTTTGGGTAACTTATTCAAACTACGTTGGCACTAATTTTGCCGATAATGTTCAGGATGCCGTCGCCGGAGGAGAGAGCGACTTCCAGATGAAGAACGGCAACGACACGGTTGTCGCGGGCACTGGCAATGACCACGTCAAGGCAGGTGGTGGGGATGATCTCATCTATCTTGATACAACAGATATCAATGCTTCTGGTGGTGGTGATGACCAGGCCAACCTTGGCACAGGCAATGACACCGTCTATGGAGGCACAGGCTATGACAATGTCTACTACGACGACGCCGTCCAACGCTATGCGATAACTGTTCATGCCTCAAATGGTAACGCACAACTGGCAACCTTCTCTCTGGCTGGCCCTCCTTCTGGGGCAGGTGTTTATTCAGGAACCCTTAACTTTACGAATACAACCCTGGGCAGCAGCTACGACGATACAACGATGTATGTCAAGGTTGTCGACACCCTTGCTGAGCAGTATGGCGGTGAGGGGACGGATCAGTTGCATGGCATTGAGCAGATAACCTTTGAGGGGGGAATCCTCCATCTGCAAACTGGCACGATCAATGAAGTGACTTACCAGACAGGTGATTTTGCAGTAAAGGAGACAACAGTTGGTACAGATGGCACAAATGGCACCAGCGCAAATGATACTATCTCGGGTACCGACGGTACTGACTGGCTGCAGGGCTGGGCGGGCAATGATTTGCTGAGCGGAGGCGCCGGTGATGACTCACTCAACGGTGGTCTTGGCAACGACACTCTGATCGGTGGGCTCGACAATACCGCTGACCGGAACAGCTACTGGAACGCTGGCGACACGGCACAATATGCCGGTGCCGTCCGTGAACGGCTGCATATCAGCGGGAAGATGACTGACTCCAACGGTTCTGTCACTGGGACGTCAGGAGAGAGCTATTATATCGTGACAGATCTTGCTTCATTGAAAGACAAAACATTAGCAGACGAATTAAAATACTTTTCCAGTAATGTCAATCAAAACGTGGGTTACGGGCAGGATGCCCTTGTCGGAATTGAGCGCATACAGATTGGCGATTCACTACTGCAGCTTGCACCGGTAACCAATACATCTACCTGGACAAGCTCCTGGTGGGATTATACGACAGGGCAGAGCCATGAGTATCAGGTGTCGCGCACCTATATTACCGGCACCTTCCTGGACGATCTCCTGATGAGCACAACAAACGGGGGCGATGAGATTGACGGCAAGGGAGGTAACGACACCATTGATGGAGGCAATGAAACTGCCGCTCTTGGCAACCTTTGGGAAATTCAGGATGTGGTGCGCTACACTGGATCTCGGGAACGTTATATCGTCAAAGGTGTGCTTGTTGATATTGCAGGGACAACCTATACGATTGTTGACCCCTCCAATGCCAAAGCAACCTCCGTTTTTGGTATTCAGATCCAGGATGTGCTGCCTGACAGCGCGGGCGGTACCGGCACTGACCTGCTGGTGAACATTGAGCGGGTTGAATTCAACGGTTCACAGCTCAGTATCAAGCCAATGGTCAATACATCTTTTGATGGCTCAGTCAATGTTCAGGGTACCGAATTTGACGATGTGCTGAATGGCAAGGAGGGCAATGACCAGATCAGTGGCAATGCAGGCAATGATACCCTGCTTGGCGGTGCCGGAGGCGATAACCTTGAAGGCGGCGCGGGTAATGATGTGCTGGTTGGCGGTGCCGATGGTGCCAACTCCTGGGAAACCGATACTGCACGCTACAATGCAAGTATTGACAGGTTTACCGTGGAATCGGTTTATGTGAACAGTAGCTATGCTGTTGTCGACTCTGGAACAACTGGTGCAATTGCGGCTTACCGTGTCACTGATATTTTGCCGGCAACTGACTCAGCGTCACTTGGCTCCGATATTCTTGTTGGTATTGAGAATCTCAGCTTCAGCGACCGCTGGGTGTCGCTTGCGGTGAACCGTTGGTCATGGAGTGACGGGCAGGGCAATACCAATGTCAATGCTGAAGGAACGATATTTAACGACATTATTATTGAGCAGGAATCCGGCTCTCGTGACTCTATGAATGGCAAGGAGGGCAACGACGTGCTGCTTGGTGGCGGTAATGGTGATGCCCTTCGTGGTGGTACCGGCAACGATGTGCTTGATGGTGGAGCCAATGGCACCAGTGGTCAGGGTTGGCAGGATCAGGATGTAGCTGAATTCAGTGGTCCAAAGGGGAGGTACCTCTGGACAGCCTTGATCACCACTGGCGATGCGACCACTGGTACGGTTGTATGGAATGGCAGTGAGGTCGGCACAGTTTCTTCTGGAGCATTAACGCTTTCTGACACGCTTTCAACCGATGCAGCCTCCGTACTGCGCCTTGCATTTACGACCGGCAACCTTTTTGGAAAAGGGGCTGGCTATCTTGTGGTTGATTCACTCTCGGCGGATCTTGGCGGCGATGGCACCGATCTTGTCTTTAATGTTGAGCGGTTCCGCTTTAACGATGGTGATGTGGAGCTTGGCATCCGGGCCGATGCCTGGGACTGGAGTGGAGGTGAGGATGGCGGGCCTGACGGTAAACCCGATTCTGCCAATGTTGTCGGCACAGGCGGAGCTGATCATGTCACTCTCGGCGATATTGCGACACTGACTGCCAAGCCGGGTGTCTCTGTTGAGACTCAAATCGGTTATCTCGAAAAGATTCGTCTTGATGTTGATCTCAAGGAGGGCGATGATACCTATATTGGTGGCAAGGGAGGCGAATCTATCCGTCCAGGGGCTGGAAACGACTACATTGATGCCGGCCTTAACGAGGGAACCGATCAGTGGGGCGCAGCCATGCGCGACGAGGTACATTTTGAAGGCAAGGTCTCGCGATATGTGATTGAGGATGTCGCCCTGACCAACAGCGGTGGTACCTGGTCTATTACCAGTGACCACGATACCTTGACTTTGACCTCCAATACAACGTTAACGTCAACCAATGCCACCTCACTCACTCTTGACCTTGCAGGGATGCAACAGGGTGTTCTTGCCATGATTGCTCACGCCGAAGGTGCGACCACGGTCAACGGCTGGCTGGTGATCGACAAGCTCCCTGCAGAATTTGAGGGAACGGGTGTTGATGCCATTGTTGGCGCTGAGGCGTTTGCGTTCAGTGACTCCTGGATGCCGCTGACGGTTGATACCTTTTATCAAAGGGACTGGAAGTCGTCAGAGATTATCAGTGCCAATGTTCGTGGCACCGGTGGTGCTGATACCATCAAAGGCAATGCCACGTATGATTTCAACGGCAATGACTGGATTGAGGGTAACGGTGGCAACGACAAGATCCTTGCAGGAGCTGGTGGCGACAACATTCGCGGAGGCGATGGTGATGACACTATTGATGGCGGTGCCAATGGTACCCCGGATCAGTGGGGCTACACACCGACCGATACGGCCGCGTATTCCGGAGCCTTTGATCGTTACGTTATCACCAGGGGTACCGATACGAATGGCCGCAGTTATGTAACGGTCAGCGATACTGACCCGGCGGGTGATGGCACCGATACGCTTTACAACATAGAAAATCTCGCATTCTCTGACCGTGGGGTACGACTCGGTGTGGAGAGCAACACGTGGCGTGACTGGCAGAGCGACAAGATCATGGGAGTCTCGGTCAACGGTTCAATGCTGGCCGACCGCATCGATGCCTCTGCAGATGAATATGTCGGGCTGCCTCACAATATCCAGGGTATGGAGGGCAATGATACCCTCATTGGTGGCTCCGGACCGGATAACTTCCAGGGTGGCACCGGTGACGACGAGATCATTGGTGGAGAGAACGGGGTTGACCAGTTCGGGAACCCCGGTAATGATGTTGTTACCTACGATGGCATGTCTGACCGCTATACGGTTACTACTATTGCGGCGGGAACAAAGGTTACCATTGACGGCCATGACTATACCGCCGGAACAGATGGAGCTATCGTCCAGGTTGTTGACTCAATGAGCGCTGAAGATGGAGGCAATGGCACCGATACCCTTATCGGTATTGAGTCCATCAGCTTCTGGGACAAATGGATGCCTCTGCAGGTCACCAAAACATTTACCGACTTCAACGGTGATGGCAAGGCAGATGAGGCTTACCAGCGTGGTACAGATGGCGCTGATACGCTGGTTGGCGGGAGCGTCAATGACCGCATTGATGGCGGTGGAGGTAACGATACCATCACTTCCGCTGCTGGTGGAGATGTCATTACCGGTGGTGCTGGAGATGACAGTATTGATGGCGGTGATGACGGAACGGATACCTTGGGTAACCCCCTGGTTGATGTGGCTGTTTACTCCGGAAATTACTCAAACTATACCGTAAGTCGTTCGGTGAGTGGCGTTGTGACCGTAAAGGACAATCGTACCGGCACTGACAATGTGAGCGGCACCGATACCCTCGTCAACGTTGAAGCGTTGCAGTTCAGCGACCGCTTTATCGGCCTGCAGTCAACCCGTGAAGTGAAAGACTTTAATTTCGACGGAGTTCCTGACCAGATTGTGCTGCGCGGCACGGATCTTCTTGGTGATACGATGACAGTAACGCCTTTGGAAAGCAAAATTAACCATCTTTTCGAAGGGCTTGCCGGGGCCGACAGTTTGACTGGAGGTGAAGGTAACGATCTTTTCGATGGTGGCGCAGGTAATGATACCATTTTTGCTGGTGCAGGCAACGACAAGGCGATTTTCAGCGGCAACTATGGAGATTATACTGTTGTCATGCCCGGTAGCGCAGGGGCTGATTTTACTGTCACCCACAACAATGGAGGAACAGATGGTGTAGATACCCTGAACAGTATTGAAGAGCTGCTTTTTGCCGACAAGGTTGTGAAAGTTATTGTTGGTGGGGTCGCGGCCAGTGTTACTTCAATACTTCTTGATACCGATGGTAACAAAAAGGTTGACCAGACCATCTGGACTGGTACCGATAATGCCGACACGATTACCGGCAGTGCAAACATGACCAACATTATTGATGGTGGAGCAGGGAACGACACACTTACTGGCTCCAATCTGGCAGATACCTTTACACCGGGCGCTGGTAACGATGTTATCGACGGAAAAGGTAACGAAGGGGTGGATGCCAGTGGTATGCAGTCTATGGATATTGTGCAGTTCAGTGGTAACAAGGCAGACTATACCATTTACACGGTAGAGAAGAGCAACTTCACCTTGTCGGGAGTTGTTGAGGCTGGCGACATCTATACCGTCGTGGTGGGCAGCCAGACTGTAACGTACACTGCATCTACAGGTGCAACATTGCCAACGGTGGCCACCGGTCTGGCAGCCGCTGTTCAGACAGCGGTAGATACCGCTTCAACGGTTTTCGCAGCCGCAGCAGATGGTGCCGCTATCACCCTGACAGGTGAGGATATGATATTTGCTGTTACCCCGTCAGTGACCAACGGCATTCGCTCTGCGACTGGTGCTACAGGACTTGCCGTAACAGGTGTGACCGTCAGCGGAGCAAACCAGAGCGGCTCCTCTCTTGTGGTGAACAAAGTGGATGGATTGTCGGTGGGCGATTATGTTGCCTACAGCGTTTTGACGGATCTGAATGGCAACGGTAACACAAGCGATGCCGGGGAGACGGTGAGCTATGGACCCTACAAGATCACCTCAATTGATACAGGAACAACGAAGACGCTCACCTTGAACAGCACTCTTGGTGTGTCGCCAACTAATGGCGCGACGGTAACGCTGACTGAGGATAACCCCGATACAACGGGCGCAGTTACCGCAGTGACCTATGACCGTTCTGTTACCGTGAGCAAAGGTGGTGAGAGCGATATTCTGCGAAATATTGAAAATCTGGTATTCGATGACCAGTCCATGCAGCTCATTGCAAGTCATACATCCAAAGCTGTTATGACCACTTCTGGCCTTGTAACGACCAACTATATCACGGGGACAGCCCTTGCCGATCTGATACTGGGAAGCAGCGCAAAAGAGATTTTTACCGGTGGCGATGGCAGCGATCACCTTGTGGTTGGCGATGGCAGCGGTGTGGATCAGGCGCAGGGGTTTGTGGCTGGTGCCGGTGGCGATGTGCTGTCGATTCTTCTCGGGGCCAATGATACCGATGGCTTGAACGGGACAAAAATAGACACTGTTTCCGGAATCATGGCGCACGCCGCTCAACAGGGCAGCGATACCCTGGTAGACCTTGGCGCAGGCAACTCTATTCTGCTGGTGGGGGTTTCAAGCAGCAGCCTCACCGCTGCAAACTTTGAAATTGTTCATGCAGCAACCTTCTGACCACTCCCTGTTCACCCGCCATCATGGCGGGTGAACAGGGTTTACTCCTGTCGGTATTCTAATAATTAACGGTAAGGTACTTTACACATGGCATACGAAACCGAACACAGCCTGAGTACAGGCGTATCGAATGGTACTGCGGCACAAGCCAATCTTCTCAGTGATGGAGTTCTCACCATTGGAGCATTGGGCAGTGCCAGCGATGTTGATTATTATAAGGTAGTCACCACCGGTCCTGCCCTGATCAACCTGAGTTTTGCGACAAGTATTACCTCCAGCTCCACCTACTGGAATATAGGGTTGCTTGATTCGGCCGCCCTCGATTATCTCGTCTCTCCGACTCGATCCTTGACCGGAACACCACAGATTTCTGGCGCAAGCCAGTCAGGCACCACGCTTAATGTCAAGGGTTTGTCGACGACCCTGCCTGCAGCAGGCAGCCGCTTTACCATTGCCACCTCAGGCGCTGATACCACCATTTATACGGTGGTCAGCGCAACCGCAATAAGTTCAGGGACTTCAACATTCACGCTTGACAAGGCGGTATCCTCTCCTGCTGATGCAGCCTCTCTTGTTTTTGACCCGGTCAATACATCGGTTGGCGCATCAACAACCCTGAAGGCATTGGTGGGTGCGGCGAAAACCTACTATGTCAAGGTAGCAAAGGGAGATGTAGCATCAACCCAGGAGTACAGTGTAACAGCCACGGTAACCTCTACCGTGGAGAGTGGTTTTAATGATACCAAGGCTGCCGCTGCAACGAGCAATAACCATCTGCTGAGTGGTGTGGCGATGACCGGTAACCTGTCGGGTGATACGGATAAAGATGTCTGGCTCTTCACCACAGCGGCAGCATCTGATTTTACTCTCGATTTTGCCGCTGCCAGCGGCAGTGCGGCATCAGCCGACTGGAAAACGACGGTCACTGACTGGAATGGGCAGAGTATCCTGAACAGCAATGGGGCTGCGATCTCTCTCAGTGCAGGCACATCAGCTACGGCCTCCATCTCCCAGGCCTATAATCCCGCACCAAAGACTTATGTTGTTATCGTTGAAGCGGCGAAAACAGGAGCAAGCACCAGTAATTACACACTGAAGGTGAGCGGCACCGCTCTGGACCTGAATGATACGCCGGTTATGACGGTTGGATCGGTCAGCTCCTCGGCCAGCAATACGGTTATCGATACAGGGGTGATAAAGAGCATTCAGGCAGGCGCAGACTCAACACTGTTGCTCTCCAGCCTTTTTTCAGCCACTGACGCAGATACGTCGCAGACACTCAGCTATGTGCTAAGTCTTGTCAAGCCTGCCGGATCTGGAAGTGGCGGATACCTTAAGGTTGGTGATGTCGCTTATGGGTTTGGTACAGGGATGACATCGCCGGCCAATGTTGCCTTAAGTGCCGCTCAGATGGCGACGGCAAAGTTTTATGCAGGCACAGCAACTGGCGACTTGACCCTTACCCTTCAGGCGCGCGACAGCTCGGGTGCCAGCGATGGTTCTGATTATGGTGCCTATATGCAGCAGACCCTGCGCGTGGTCGATGCCGGTTATGCCGTCAAAGTATCGGCCCATACAACGACTACTCTTCAGGAAGGCGCCAGCAGCAGCACCGATACCCTGAGTATTACTCTTGGGAAAGCGCCGGCCGCAGGTGAAACCGTTACTCTCTATCTTGAGCATGGTGGTGAAGCATCCAGCGCTTTCCAGTTGAGTTACAGCACTTCAGTTCTTGGCTTTACCAGTACGAACTATGCAACGCCCCAGACGGTGACGGTTACTGCTCGCGAGGATGGCCTGAAAGAGAGCAGCCAGACCGGCAAGGTCAGCTTCAGGGTGGTGAGCAGTGTTACGAATTCGGCGTTCAATGATCTTCTTGTGGATACACTCACCTACACGTTGACTGATGCCTCGAACCATTCGCCGACCGGTTCGGTTACGGTCACCGGTACTGCAACCCAAGGGCAGACTTTGACAGCCGCAAATACTCTTGCGGATTCCGATGGTCTTGGCACCATCACCTACCTTTGGCAGCAGAGTAGTGACGATACCAACTGGAGCACCATCGCTGGCTCGGGGACAGGTTCAACCTATACTCTGGCCAATGCACAGGTGGAGAGGTATGTTCGGGTGCTGGCCAACTACACTGATGCCTTGTCAAATGCCGAATCCATCGCCAGCGCGACTCTCTCCAGCAGCGGCTCTTCGGTAAAAATCGGCAATATCAATGACGCACCCACCCTGGCCAACGCCATTGCTGATCAAACAGCCGTGCGTGGCAACATCTACAATTTCACTGTTCCGGCCACTGCTTTCAGCGATATCGATCCGGCTAACAGCGGCGGCACCCTGAGCTACACGGCAACTCTTGAAGATGGGTCAGCGCTCCCATCCTGGCTGACGTTTGCTCCTGCTACGCGTACGTTTTCCAGTACCAATGTAACGGCAGCAGCCTATTCGGTTATCAGTGTGAAGGTGACGGCTACCGATAATGCTGCAACGCCACTTTCGGTGAGCGATATCTTCACGATAACAGCAGGCGATCCCGTCAAAGGTTCTCCCGTGCTGGCGAAAGCTCTGGTTGACCAGTCGGCGACCCAGGCAGTCTCTTTTTCTTATACGGCGGCGGCGGCCTCCTTTACCGATACGGCTCCTGATGGCACAACAGATACCAGTGGAGCCCTCACCTATACTGCCACTCTTGCTGATGGCTCAATCCTGCCGACATGGCTGAACTTCTCCAGCAGTAGCGGCCTTGTTTTTAGCGGAACTCCGGGGAATGCTGATGTTGGCACCCTGTCGGTCAAGGTGACGGCTTCGGATGGCACCTCTTCGGCAAGTGATATATTTGGCATTGTTGTGGCTAACGTCAATGATCTGCCAACGGGATCGGTTGCACTTGCAGGTACTCCGATTCAGGGAAATACCTTGACGGCAAGCAATTCCCTTGCAGATATTGATGGCATGGGCACGGTGTTTTACCAGTGGCAGTCCTCTTCAAATGGAACGGACTGGAGCAGTATCAGTGGAGCCAACAGTTCAACGATCAACCTTGCCCAGGAGCAGGTGGGCAAGCTGGTTCGTGTGGTTGCCAGTTATACGGACGCAAGGGGAACGTTGGAAAGTTACTTGACTAATACAAGTGAGAGGAGCTCAGCGACGACATCAGTAGTGAACATCAACGATGCACCCACGGGTGAAGTGACTATTACCGGAACCACCAGAGTGGGTCAGACACTTACGGCTGACGACCATACGCTGGCGGATGCAGACGTTCTTGGTACGATCCACTACCAGTGGCAGGCCGGGGGTGTGGATATCAGCGGAGCGACGAATAAAACTTATGGATTGACCGCTTCTGAGCTTGGCAAGGTGATAACGGTCAAGGAGAGCTACACTGATGGAGGCGGAGCATCAGAGAGTGTGACAAGTGGAGCTACAACAGCGGTTTCGGCATCATCCTATGGTATCACGGTCAATACCAAATATTGGAATAGTGAGACACTGATCAAGGGTGTAGAGCTGAAAACAGGGGCTCAAACTGGTGATACAGGTTCAGTGGTGCTGAGTGGCCATGCCGCGGGTCAAACGACCCTTACCCCTGCATTGACAGCGGATAGTGCGGCCAAAGGCGCTGTCGATCTGCTTGATACCATCGCTATTCTCAAGAGTATTGTAGGACTGACGACCCTGAATGGCTATCAGCAGGTTGCTGCCGATTTTGACAAGGCTAACGGGGTAGATTTGAATGACGCTATTGCCATTCTCAAACATGTTGTCGGTCTTCCAGCCCCGACACCGGAGTGGGCGTTTGTGGACAAGAGCGTTCTGCAGCCTGATCCTGCCCTCGCCATATCGCTCAATCTGACTGCCGATACCACGGTTGACCTGGTGGGCATTCTGAGAGGCGATGTTGATGGAAGCTGGTCTACCGCATTGCATGTATAAGGTATTATAATGTATATTATTCTATATTGAAAAGCGCTGAAGCATAAAACCAAAAAGGAGTAATGGATGGCTGATTTTATTACAATTGCAAATAAGACGTATACCTACACCGCCGCAACTGACAAGACCACAGTTCAGTTTGACCTTTACTTTGCTGCCGCACTGATTGGTGGCTCAAAGATCAGTGGTGCGGTGATTGATCTGGCCTATCAATACTCATCTGTCAGTGCAAGTCAGGTAACCAATCCGTCATTCAGTTATACTGATGATTTTGGAGCTCAAACCGCCAAAGTCTGGTCCGATCCTCCTACAGTTAACCTGAACGGTGCCTCATCGAATGGCAAGATTGCCTTGGTGGCCGATCCAAAACTTCTGGCACAGAATCCGATTATTGGGACGGCCGGGCAAGTTCTTACGGTTAAGTTAGTGGTTTCCGGAAATGTGACTGATTTTGCAGTGACGTTACAAACTGATGCAAACGGTGGTGATAATTATATCACAACATCAGATGCGGTGAAGCATGATTTTGATGGTGGCTACGCTAATATCAATGCGCCCGTGCTGACTGTCGAGAATGCCACGGTATCTCTTCCGGAGAACACTCCTGCAGGCCCAATAAGCGGCGCTGCTGCACATGCGACCGACGCTGATGGTGGTACTCTCGCCTTCAGTCTGGTTAACCCTCCAACGAATGGCAGTAATCAGCCGATTTTTGCCATTGATTCCGTTACTGGCCAGATCAGCCTGACAAGTGTCGGCGCGGCATTGATTGATTTTGAAAATCCTGATCACCAGGCAATTCTTACGGTGAAGGTGAGCGACGGTCTTGCCGCTCACGACCAGACCAAAACCATCACATTGAATGTCACTAATGTGAACGACAACCCGCCTCTCTTTACCTCGGGCGCAACAGGCACTGTCATTGAAAACGCCCCATCGACTACCGTGATCTATACAGCGGCCACGACGGATGCTGATAACCTTGGAGCGCCAACCTATACGCTTGGCGGCACCGATGCAGCGCTGCTGAACATCAATGCGAGCACGGGAGCTGTAACACTTAAAAATTCTGCTGATTACGAGTCACCGCAAAAGAGTTATAGCTTCACCGTCACTGCAAATGATGGAGCAAACTCAAAAGATCAGGCGGTTGTTGTTTCAGTCACCAATGCTAACGATCCAGCCACTGGTGCCGCTGTTATTAGCGGTCAACCGGCAGTTGGGGCAACATTGACAGCCGATATTACCACCCTGGCTGATCAGGATGGCCTCAACAATGTAACCTATCAATGGCAAGCAAATGGTGTAGATATCGCTGGTGCAACGACCAGTACACTGGTTTTGGATGCAACACAAACCAACCTTCCCATAACAGTAAAGGTTACCTATACAGACAGCTTTGGAAATACTACCGTTACGAGTGCTGAGAAAGTGTGGAATCAAGCGCCGGTTATCACGGTGGACAACGCAACAGTCAGCCTCGCAGAAAACGCGGCGGCCGGTGAAATTGGTGCACAAGCTACTGCAACTGATGCAGATAGCGATTCTGTTACCTTGAGCCTTGTTTCACCTGTTAATGGCGCTAACGCGCCACTGTTTGCAATTGATGCAGCGACAGGGAAGATCAGCCTGACTGCTGCCGGCGCTGCAGCTCTTGATTACGAGTCAAGCAACAAGAGCTATACCTTGACCGTTACCGCAAGTGATGCTCATCATACTGGCGCTTCAGCAACAACAAAAACGGTTACCGTAAACATCACGGATGTTAACGAAGCGCCAACAGCCGTTGCGTTGAACAATGCGATTACAAGCATAGCAGAAAATACAAGCACGGCATCTCATGTTAAAGTTGCCGATATTGCCGTTACTGATGACGCGCCTGGAACAAATGTAGTCACCCTTTCAGGGGCTGATGCCAACAGCTTTGAGGTTGTTGGTACAGCACTGTATCTGAAAGCAGGTGAAACATTGAACTATGAAGCAAAGAGCAGCTACGCCGTAACAGTTAATGTTGCTGATAGTACGGTTACGGGAAGCTCTGCCGTTACCAACAATTATACGCTCACAGTAACGGATGTCAACGAAGCACCGACAGCAGTTGCGTTACATAATGCGACCACAAGCATCGTTGAGAATACCAGTACCACGACATCCATTAAGGTTGCCGATATCGCTGTTACTGATGATGCCATTGGAACAAATACAGTTACCCTTTCAGGTGCCGATGCTAATAGTTTTGAGGTTGTTGGTACAGCACTGTATCTGAAAGCAGGTGAGACGTTGAACTATGAAGCAAAGAGTAGCTACGCCGTAACGGTTACTGTTGCTGACAGTACTGTTTCGGGTAGTGCAGCAGTTACAGGCAATTATACACTTGCGGTAACGAACGTCAACGATGCGCCAACAGGCAGTGTCACTATCGAGGGCACAGCAACGCAAGGCCAGACACTAACGGCCAAAACAAGCACACTTGCAGACGAAGATGGACTTGGGGCAATAACACTTCAGTGGAAAGCTGATGGCGTGATTATATCGGGTGCCACAGGGAGTACCCTGCTTTTGGGCGGCGGGCAGAAAGATAAGGTCATTACTGTGGAAGCCAGTTACACCGATGGCCTTGGAAATCTGGAACATGCAAGCAGCACAGGTACTGCAGCAGTGGTTGGCACACAAAGTGGTATTGTCCAGGATGGTTATCTCTCGAAAGCGCTTGTCTGGGTTGACAGCACCGCTAACGGCATACGTGATTGGACGGATGCAAATGGCAATGGCACCTGGGATAGTGGAGAGGGTGAATCATGGACAATTACTGACAGTACCGGACAATTTACCGGCCTTGTTGGTTCAGGCACTATTCGTATTACAGCCAATCCGGCAAATCCATCGGCAACAATTGATATTTCCACAGGCAAGCCATTTACCGGAAACTATTCCGCACCCACCGGTTCAACCGTTGTCAATCCACTGACCACGCTTGTTGTTGCAGCCCTGGCGACGAATAACAATGATGTTGCAGCGGCGAATATGGCAGTCAAGACAGCACTGGGTCTTGATTCTTCTGTGGACTTAAAGACCTATGATGCGCTTGCCGAAGCAAACAAGACGGGAGCCAGCAGTGCGAATTTGGCAAAGGCCATCAAGGTGCAGAGTGCAGCGACGCAGGTTTCCAACATCATAAGTATTGCCGAAAATGTAGCAACGGGGGCAGGAGCTACAAGTGTAACGGGGGTTGCCGCCAGTGTTGCCACTGCATTGATGACAGCCGCAGGAACCGGTACAGTTAATCTTGCCAACGCTACTGTTATTGCCAATACCATTACTACTGCGGCCACCAATGCTGGAGGTAATACAACAGGTTTGACAACGGTTATCACCTCAGTTGCAGACTCGTCAGCAGCGGTGAACAGCAATATTGGAGCTGTATCGAGCGCCGCTGCAACCACAGCGAGTTCGGGCGGAACGGTCAATATTGCTGATAGCATGAAACAGGTGGTCGCGGCGCAGATTGTTGCTCAGGATACATTAGCGAGCCAGGCCAAAACTGCTGCAGCAAATAATTCTTCAACTGGCATCACGGTGACGAGTGCAACTGTTACCAATGATGTAAACACAGCAAAGACGCAAGTCCAGACAATATTCGCGAATCATGCCCCGGCAGGCGACGTGACCATGGCGGGTACAGCGACACAGGGCCACACACTGACCGCTGGAAATACCCTTGCCGATATTGACGGACTTGGCACTATCAGCTACAAGTGGCAAGTGTCGCAAGATGGCACAATATGGAGCGACATCACCGGCGCCACAAGCAACTCGCTGGCTCTCGGTGAAGCACAGGTTGGCCGTCAGGTGCGGATTATGGCAAGCTATACCGATGGTGCCGGCAAGCTCGAAAGCGTGAACAGCAATGCAACCTCTGTTGCGAGCCAGAGCTCCCCGACAGGCAGTGTAAAGATCACTGGCACAGCTACCACCGGTTTTCAATTGACTGCCAGCAATACCCTTGCCGATAGTGATGGACTTGGTACCATCAGCTATCAATGGTATTCGGGAAGCACGGCAATCATTGGAGCTGCGGGCACGACCCTGATTGTCAGCAATGCGCAGGAGGGCCAGACAATTTCGGTCAAAGCGAGTTATACTGATGGCCATGGAACTACCGAAAGTGTGAGCAGTGACGGTACTCCTTATGGTGCAGGTTTGAGCGTTACATCCGTTACAAGTGCCAGCGATTTAAACACTACGCTGGCTCCATACTTTGCCGCGTTTACCAATAAGGCCGATGTTCAAAGCAGAATTGCCACTTACTATGCGAATCCTGTGGTGGTTCAGCACAGAGACTTTTCTGCGAGTACCGCAGGCACATTCGATGTGAACTCTTCCGGTCGTGAAGCCTTCGCAATTGATTTGCCAACAGATGCCACTCTGAAAACTCTTACGTTGAACAATGTCGAGTTTGCCATTATCACCGGCGATAATCTTCGCATCATCGGTGGTGCTGGCAATAACATTGTCTTTGCAGGCGCTGGCAGCCAGAATATTTTGCTTGGTGTTGGTAATGATGAGCTGCATGGCGGTGATGGTAATGATACTATTGCCTCTACCACTGGTGATGATTACCTTTATGGTGATGGCGGTAATGACAGTGTCAGTGGCGGCGCTGACAATGATCATCTCTATGGTGGTGATGGTGATGATACCCTTGATGGCGGCGATGGTAATGACTGGCTGGTTGGTGGCGCGGGTAATGACCTGATCAATGGCGGCGCTGGTGATGATACGGCGGAGTTCAGCGGCACTCGTGCCCAATACACGATAGGTGCCTATAATGCGGCGACACTAAGCTATGCTATAGCAGGTCCGGACGGTACAGATACAATCACCAGCATTGAGCATTTGAAGTTTGCAGATCAAACCATTGCAGACCCCTATGCCACATTTAGTAGCCCTGTCACTCCTGAAAGCAACTCAATTTTGATCGGGGTTGGGGCGATTGGTCTTCTGGCGTGGGTGTTTTTATAGCTTTTGAGCGGGAGGCGGGCTGATATTATAAAGTATCAGCCCGGTTTTCGTCAGGTTGACATGGCTATTATCTTTTTATGCTTTAACGGTAAAAAGATGGTAGTTCATGCTGTCCTGCAGTGCCAGCAGGCTTGCTTCAATAATGTTGGTCGAGACACCAACAGTGCCCCAGGTGTTGCGGCCATTGCTTGATGCAATAAGCACCCGCACCTTGGCGCTGGTTCCTCTTTTCTCTTCCAGTACCCGCACTTTATAGTCAACCAGTTTGATGTTCTTGATCTCCGGGTAAAAATGGATCAGCGCTTTGCGGAGCGCCTTGTCGAGGGCGTTGACCGGGCCATCGCCATCGGCGGCAATGTGTTCAATCTCCTCTCCAACCTTCACCTTCAGCACAGCCTGATCCACATTTTTGGCATCCTTGCTCGATTCGATATGGACTTTTGTTTCAAGCACCTCAAAGAATGGCTTGAAGTTCCCAAGCTCCCTTTGCAAAAGCAGCTCAAACGACGCTTCAGCGCCGTCAAACTGGTACCCTTTGTGTTCGAGCTCCTTGATGGAGTGGACAATATTTTTAAACAGCTCGTTTTTATCGGGCAGGGTAATACCAAGCTCCTGTGCTTTGTAACGGATGTTACTCTGTCCGGCAAGCTCTGAAACCAGAACCCGCTGGTGGTTGCCGACCAGAGTCGGGTCGATGTGCTCGTAGAGCGAACTCTCCTTCATCACCGCGCTGACATGAATCCCCCCTTTATGGGCAAAGGCTGATTTGCCGACAAAGGGCGCCCTGGTATTCGAGGGCATATTCAGAATCTCATAAACAAACTTCGAGAGCGAGGTGAGTTGATTGAGATGATCGACAGAGGCAAACGTGCGACCCAGCTTCAGCATGAGATTGGGAATAATGCTGATAAGGTTAGCGTTGCCGCATCGTTCACCGATACCGTTGATGGTACCCTGAATATGGGTAGCTCCCGCCATGATGGCGGCAATGGAGTTTGCCACAGCAAGATCGCCATCATTGTGGCTGTGAATGCCCACCGGCACGCCGGTGACCGTCACTACATCAGCCACAATAGTGGCAATTTCATGGGGCAGTGCTCCGCCGTTGGTATCGCAAAGGACAAGTCGCGAGGCTCCACCCTCCACTGCTGAGCGCAGCATGGTCAGGGCAAAGTTGCGGTCGTCCTTGTAGCCGTCAAAAAAATGTTCGGCATCAAAAAATACCTCACGTCCCTCTTGTTTGAGGAATGCAACTGAGCGCTGGATAAGCTCGGCATTCTCTTCGTCGGAGATGCCAAGACTCTTTATCGAGTGGGCTCTCCATGTTTTTCCAAAGATGGTGATCACCGGAGTTTCGGAGTGCAGCAGACCGAGCAGGTTAGGGTCGCTTTCAACGCTGGCCACAAAGCGGGCTGTTGAACCGAAGGAGGTGAGTTTTGCCTGTTTGAGGTCAAGCTGTCGGGCCTTGATGAAAAACTCCTCATCTTTCGGGTTGCTGCTTGGCCATCCCCCTTCAATATAGTCCATGCCAAACTCGTCAAGCTTTTGCGCAATCAGCAGTTTGTCCTGCACTGAAAGGTTGATATGCTCACCCTGCGTACCGTCACGCAGGGTGGTGTCGTATAGTTCTATAGCGCCAGTTGCAGCAGTCATAAATCAGCTTTGAGCCATTAAATTTTCCTGTCGGGCATAGGCAAAAATACCTCCAGCCTCGACGATGTTAAAGACACTGCCAAGTGGATTGAGCCTCCAGGTGACTTTGCTTGTCAAGTTTTCGATGGTGTTCGCCTCAACATCGATTTTCAGCTCATCACCAGTTTTAATAATTTGGTTGAGCTGCTCTGCGGTTTCATAAGGAATTGCAAATCCGCCATCGACACAGTTGCGATAAAAGATTCTCGCGTACGACTCTGCAATAATGGCTTTGACACCTGCCACTTTTAAGGCAAAAGGGGCATGCTCCCTCGATGATCCGCATCCAAAGTTTGGACCGGCAATGATGATGGTGAATGCTGAGCGTACTTCGCCCTCTGCGATAAAGGGGATGTTTCCTGCCGGTAGTCCGCCCTGCTCGGGGGGGACACCAGAGAGCGCATATTTACCGTAGAGCACAACCTCCTCAGGATCGGAGAGGCTGTAGACCAGATGTTCTGCAGGAATAATCTGGTCGGTATCAATATTTTTGCCTAAAACGTAGGCTTTGCCCTGAATGATTTTTTCCATAGTGTTTGTTCTCCTGTACAAGTGCGATCAGAGAAAATCTCTCGGATCGGTGAGTTTGCCCGTAATTGCCGAAGCGGCTGCCGTGAGCGGGGAGGCAAGGTAGACTCCCGCATGTTTGCTGCCCATACGTCCGGGGAAATTGCGGTTTGTGGTAGAGACGACGACATCGTTATCAACCGAACGCCCGACGGTATCGGCAGGGCCACCCAGGCATGCTGCGCATGAAGGGAGGGCAACGCTGCATCCCGCATCTTCAAAAATCTTTTTCAGGCTTACCCCTTCGTACTGTTCAGTTTCAAGGCTGCGTGCAACAAGCACCGTTGCTGGTACAATGTTGGTGGTTACCGAAACCTTCTGCCCCTTCAGGATTTTTGCCGCCAGCATAAAATCGGTCAGCTTGCCGCCGGTGCAGGAGCCGATGTAGGACTTGGTGATTTTTGTGCCAGCGACACTCCTCACCGTCGCACGGTTGTCAGGGCTGTGGGGCTGGGCAACAACTGGTTCAAGGTCACGGACATTGTAGTGGTACTTGCTGTGATACCGGGCATCGGGATCACTCTGGAAGAGTTCGTAAGGCTTGTTGCTTCTCGCCTTCACATACTCCTCGGCAATTTTGTCTGCGGCAATAATACCATTCATGCCACCGCCCTCAATAGCCATGTTGGTCAGCGTCATTCTCTCCTCCATCGGGAGTGAAAAAATCGCCTCGCCATCAAACTCCATCGCCATGTAGGTTGCACCATCGGTGGTGATATCGCCGAGAATCTGCAGAATGAGATCTTTTGCGGTAAGATATGCGGGCATCTCTCCATCAAAGGTGAACTTGATGGATTCAGGTACCTTCTCCCAGAGTTTGCCGGTGCCAAGAATGAAGGCAGCGTCCGTGTTGCCAATGCCGGTGCCGAACATACCGAATGCGCCAGAGGTGCAGGTGTGGGAATCTGTTCCAAAAAGCACAGTGCCGGGGAGGTTGAACCCCTCTTCGGCAAGGGCGACATGGCAGACACCTTTGTAGCGGTCAGTGCCAACATCGTAGTAGTGGTTGAGCCCCTGCTCTTTGGCAAACTGCCTCAGGAGGTCAATGTTGCGGTGAGCGTGCTCGTTGGCGGTAAAGATATAGTGGTCGGGCAGCACAACAACCTTGTCGGTGTTCCACACTTTTGCGTCGGCGCCAAACTCCTCCCTGAAAATATCAATGGTTGGCGGGCCGCAGACATCGTGGGTCAAAAGAATGTCAACATTCAGCCATACGCTCTCCCCTGGCTCTACAAACTTCCGGTTTGCTGCCTTTGCAAGAATTTTTTGTGTTATCGTCTGTGCCATAGGTATAGTAAATGGAGTTATTTCATCAGGCTCCGAGATGCTGCACAATTGCCTCTGTCATCTCAGTTGTGGAGACCACAGGCTCACCAGGAGCGGCGATATCGGCAGTGCGCAATCCCTTTGCCAGGGTTGCCTCAATTGCCAGCTCAATCTCACGGGCAATCTCCGGTTTCTTGAAGCTGTGTTCAAACATCATGGCAACCGATGCGATGGTGGCAATCGGGTTGGCCTTGTTCTGTCCCGCAATATCAGGCGCGCTGCCATGGATTGGCTCGTAAAGCGCATGTTTTGTGCCGATACTTGCCGAAGGGAGCATACCGAGACTTCCTGTAATCATTCCGGCAATATCACTCAGTATATCACCAAAGAGGTTGCCGGTGACGATAACGTCAAACTGTTTTGGATTACGGACAATCTGCATGGCGGCGTTATCCACATACATATCACTCAGCTCAACATCGGCAAAATCCTTGTGTACCTCATGCACCACATTGCGCCAAAACTGTGAGACCTCAAGCACATTTGCCTTGTCGATGGACATCACTCTGCCCTTGCGCTTGCGGGCGGCCTCAAAGGCAAGACGGGCAATACGCTCAACCTCAAAGTCCTCATAGACCATGGTGTTCCAACCCTTGTGCTCATCAAAGCCACGTGGCTGACCAAAATAGATGCCACCGGTCAGCTCCCTGAATACCACAAAATCAGTGCCGCGAACCACATCTGCTTTCAGTGAAGAGGCATCAATCAGTGCGTCATAGACTTTTGCCGGGCGGAGGTTGGCAAAGAGCTCAAGCTCCTTGCGGATTTTAAGCAGCGCCGCCTCCGGCTTGTGTTCGTGTGGCAGCTTTTCCCATTTTGGGCCACCAACTGCTCCCAGCAGCACAGCGTCGCACCTCCGGCAGGCTTCAAGCGCTTCCTGGGTGAGCATTTCACCGTGCAGGTCATAAGAGGCACCACCGAAGGGGTGCTCCTCAATGACGATTTCAAAGCCATGTTTTATTGAGAGCTGCTCCAGCACTGCAACAGCTCCCGCTACCACCTCCGGGCCGATACCATCACCGGGTATTGAGACAATCTTGTACATTCTTTTCTTTTGAATCGCTATAGGAAATATTCCTCGAAGCTGTGCTTCGTGAAGAAATTCTTAAACATGAACTTACACCCCGTAGCCCTGCTGCGGGGTGGTTTATTGCATTATTTTTTGATCAGCCAGCTCATCATATCGCGAAGTTTCGATCCCACTTTCTCAATTGCATGGCCGCTGTTCTCCGCTCTCAGCTTGCTCAGCTTCTTGTAGCCGCCGTTACATTCATCAATGAACTCTTTGGCAAAACGTCCATCCTGAACCTCTTCCAGAATTTTTTTCATCTCAGCCTTCACCGCAGGCGTGATGAGGCGGGGGCCACGGGTCATGCCACCGTATTCTGCCGTATCGCTCACGGAGTAGTTCATTCTTGAAAGACCGCCTTCATAATAGAGATCCACAATCAGCTTCAGTTCGTGCATACACTCAAAGTAGGCAAGCTCTTCAGGGTAACCAGCTTCCACAAGGGTTTCAAATCCAGCCTTGATCAGTTCGGCGGAGCCGCCACAAAGGACAGCCTGCTCACCAAAGAGATCGGTCTCCGTTTCGTTCTTGATGGTGGTCTCAATAACACCGGCCTTGGTGCCGCCAAGAGCCTTTGCCCATGCGAGCGCCTGCTGCTTTGCTTCACCGGTATAGTCCTGGTGAACGGCGATAAGACAGGGGACACCGTTGCCCTGGGTAAAGGTACGGCGCACAAGGTGGCCCGGGCTTTTCGGGGCAATCATGATGACGTTGATCGTCTCGGCAGGGATAATCTGCTTGTAGTGAATATTGAAGCCATGACCAAAGGCAAGGGTGTTGCCTGCCACAAGGTTCGGCGCAATCTCTGCGTCGTAGACCGCTTTCTGGTTCTGGTCAGGAAGAAGCACCATCACAATATCAGCCCATTTGGTGGCTTCAACAACCGTTGTGACCTCCAGTCCAGCCTCGCGTGCCTTGGCGCAAGAAGCGCTTTCAGGGCGAAGGCCAACACGGACGTTCAGGCCGCTCTCCTTGAGGTTCAGGGCATGGGCATGGCCCTGACTGCCGTAACCGAGAATAGCAATATTTTTGCCCTGCAGATAGCTGAGATCGGCATCCTTCTCATAAAAAACGTTCATCGCATACAATGGTTTTGATTAAATAATACCTGTTCAAAATAGTGTCACTCTCCCCGGTGGATTGCCACAGCGCCGGAACGAGCAAGTTCCTTGATGCCGTAGGGTCTGAAGATATCAATGGTTGTGTTGATCTTGTCCGGCGATCCAATGACCTCAATAGTAATAGATTTTTGTTTTATATCCACCACTTTTCCTTTAAAAACATTGATCAGCTCAAAAATCTCGTGCTGCTGTGTTTTGGTGAGTTTCAGGGTCATCAGAAGCAGCTCCCGTTCAACATGGGGTTGCCGCGTCAGATCGATAACCTTGATGGTATCGACAAGCCTGTTCAACTGCTTGAGCACCTGACTGATAATCTGGTCTTCACCCCTGGTGACAATGGTCATGCGCGATATTTCCGCATCCTCGGTTTCGCCAATGGAGATGCTTTCAAGGTTAAATCCCCGGGCGCTGAACATGGCGGCCACCCGGTTAAGGGAGCCAAACTTGTTTTCAACGAGTACTGATATGAGATGTTTCATAGATTCAAACCATTGTTTTTGGGTTTAACCGGGCAAGGAGCATGTCGGAAATTGAGCCTCCGGCAGGCACCATCGGAAAGACCATATCTTTTTTGACCACCCTGAAATCAACCAGAATCGGCCCGTCATTCCAGGCAAGCGCCTCCTCAATAGCCGCTTTTGCGCTGTCGGGGTTATCTGCCTTGAGCGCCCTGCAGCCGAATGCTTCGGCCACCTTGACAAAGTCGGGATTGCTGTCGCCCAGATCGGTAAAGGAGTACTTCTCCTTGTGGAAGAGCTCCTGCCATTGGCGAACCATGCCGAGAAAGCTGTTGTTGATAAGGAATATCTTGATCGGGATCTTGTGGTGAACAGCCGTCACCAGCTCCTGGATATTCATCATGAAGCCACCATCTCCGCAAAAGAGCACTACCGGGCGATCCTTGATGCCAAAGGCTGCGCCGATGGCAGCGGGCAAGCCGTAGCCCATGGTGCCAAGCCCTCCGCTGGTAATGATGGAGCGTGGATTGATAAAGGTATAAAACTGAGATGTCCACATCTGGTGCTGGCCGACATCGGTAACAACAACAGCATTGCCTTTGGTCTGTTTTGAGACCTCTTCAATGACGAATTCAGTTCGCAGCGCGTTATCCTCGTTGCTGTAGCTCAAGGGGCACTGTTGGCGCCATGCGTTGATTTCTGCCAGCCAGGGGTCACGGTTCTCTGTCGTTTTCGGCATCACCTCAAAGAGTCCCGCGAGAAAGTTTTTGGCATCACCGACAACCGGCAGGTCAACCTTCACATTTTTATCAACATTGGTTGGATCAATGTCGTTATGGATTTTGTATGCCTGTGGCGCAAAGGTCTCCACTTTTCCGGTGACCCGGTCATCAAAACGAGCGCCAACGGCAATCAGAAGATCGCATCGGTTGACCGCCTGATTTGCCCAATAGGTGCCGTGCATTCCGAGCATCCCCATACTGAGCGGATGGTTTCCGGGAAAGGCACCAAGTCCCTGCAAGGTCATGGTAACGGGGATATTTAGCTGAATCGCCAGCTTTTGCAGCTCCTGGGATGCTTCAGCGCTGATAACACCGCCGCCGATATAGAGGAGCGGACGTTTGGAGGCAGCAATTTTTTGCGCTGCCTTTTCAACCTGGTTGATGTGGCATTTGATGGTGGGCTTGAATCCCCGGATTTCAACAGTTTCGGGCCACTCAAAATTGCACGACGCATTCAGGATATCTTTTGGCATATCAACAAGCACCGGCCCCGGTCTGCCGGTTGTCGCCAGATAAAAAGCCTTGCTGATGGTTGCAGCAAGCTCTTTAACATCCTTGACAAGGAAATTGTGCTTGGTGATTGGCCGGGTGATGCCGACAATATCAGCCTCCTGAAAGGCATCGTTGCCGATCAGCGAGCTTGGTACCTGCCCGGTAAAGACAACCATTGGCGATGAGTCCATATAGGCGTTTGCAATGCCGGTGACGGTGTTGGTTGCACCGGGGCCTGAGGTGACCAGCACCACGCCGGGCTTTCCTGTGGCACGGGCATAGCCTTCCGCCATGTGGGTTGCCCCCTGTTCATGACGGACAAGGATGTGCTGAATGTCATGGACATCATAAAGAGTTTCATAAACTTTCAGCAGGGAGCCGCCCGGATATCCGAAAATATAGTCAACGTTTTCACGTCGCAGACATTCAATAAATATCTCTGAGCCATTCAGAGTCTTGCCTGATGAGTGCATAGCGGATTTATTTTAGTTCACAGGAGACAGGACTTTTCAGAATTGCACCGGTATTGGCCGATGTGACCATTTGCGCATACCTGGCCAGATAGCCCTTTTTTATTTTTGGCTCAAACGGTTTCAATGCGGCAAGCCGTTTACTGATAACATCGTCTGAAAGGTTGACCGAAAGGCTCCTCTCGGGAATATTGATGGTAATCATATCGCCGTTGTTCAGGGCTGCAATCGGACCACGTTCGGCTGCTTCGGGTGAGATGTGGCCGATGCAGGCACCTCTTGAGCCTCCGGAGAAGCGCCCGTCAGTGATAAGTGCAACAGAGTCTCCCAGACCGCGCCCCATGATGGCGCTGGTGGGGGAGAGCATTTCAGGCATGCCCGGTCCTCCTTTTGGCCCTTCATAGCGAATGACCACAACGTCTCCTGCCTTGACATCATCACCCATAATTCCTTTGATGGCATCCTCCTGGCAGTCATAGACCTTTGCCGGGCCAGTATGGTTCAACATTTGCGGGCTCACCGCGCCGGTTTTAACGACGGAGCCCTTTGGTGCCAGATTTCCATACAGAACAGCAAGGCCGCCTGTTGCAGAGTAGGGATCGTCAAGAGTTCTGATGACGGTGTTGTCCATGATCTCTGCGTCGGCAATGTTTTCACCAAGGCTCTTTCCGGTAACAGTCAACGCCGAGAGGTCAAGAAGGCCATCTCTTTTACTCAGTTCATGAAGGATGGCAGAGACTCCGCCAGCCCGATCGACATCTTCAATATGGACTGCCATGGTAGCCGGACTCACCTTGCAGATGTAGGGAGTTTTGGCTGAAAGGGCGTTAAGTTCGGAAAAATCAAAGTCCAGTTCAGCTTCGTTGGCAATGGCAAGAGCGTGCAGGATGGTGTTGGTGCTGCCTCCCATCGCAAAATCAAGGGTAAAGGCATTGAGCAGTGCGCTTCTTGTCAGAATATCCCTCGGTCTGATATCCTTGTTGACCAGGTCGATAATCCTGCGGGAGGCCTCCCTGACCAGATCATTGCGACGGGGGTCGATGGCAAGAATGGTGCCGTTGCCCGGCAGGGCAAAGCCAAGCGCTTCGCTGAGGCAGTTCATGGAGTTGGCCGTGAACATTCCCGAACACGATCCACATCCAGGGCAGGCGCTCTCCTCTATCGACTCCAGCTCTTTTTCGTCAATTTTTCCGGCGCTCAACTGACCGACTGCCTCAAAGACCGAAATCAGATCAACTGTTTTACCGGATGGGGTGCGGCCTGCTTTCATGGGGCCACCGGAGACAAAGATGACCGGAATGTTGATGCGCAGCGCCGCCATCATCATGCCAGGGGTGATTTTGTCGCAGTTTGGAATACAGACCAGTCCGTCGAGACGGTGCGCTTCGGCCACGGTTTCGACACTGTCGGCAATCAGTTCGCGGCTGGCAAGAGAGTAGCGCATACCGATATGGCCCATCGCAATACCATCACAAACTCCTATAGTATTAAATTCAAAGGGAACCCCCCCCGCCTTGCGAACCTCCTCTTTGGCGATTTTTCCCAGTTCCTGCAGGTGAGAATGGCCGGGGATCAGCTCATTATAGGAGTTGCAGATCCCGATAAAGGGCTTGCGAAAATCGTTGTTTGAGACGATAGAGCCTGTGGCTTTCAGAAGGCTGCGGTGTGGAGCTTTTTCAAACCCCTTTTTTATGGTATCAGATCTCATTTTCAAATAAAAATTTAGCAATTAGTCAAACACTCCCCCCGGGTAGCCGTTACCAAAGTTACAGTGAAGATTCGTGTGAAGAGAATGATTAACTTGGGTGCGGCTCTTGACTCAGAGCACAAGAATAAGTGCTCGCACGATCACAACAGGAATGATGATGCCGACCCGTGAGCCAGTGGATTGTAACAGATACGCGGTACTGCTGCCGGATGTATTTTTCCTGCATGGCTCCACCATTCCAGAGCGGTTGCGTGAGCTGAAAGAGAGTAAGCTGAATACAGACATTGCCTGATATGTATAAGCGAACAGAATTTTTACCGGTATTAAACGAAAACTTGACACAAATTACATTTAATGTTTTATTAAAACAAAAATTAAAAATGCTATAATCAAGCGGGAATGTGCAGTTTATTCCTTAACCAAACATTGGCACCATGCTGAATCTTCAAGTCGCTTTACCCCAGGATGTACCACCCTTTTTTCTGACAATCTGCTTTGTCTCTCTTTTTATTTTTCTGGCAGAGTTGCTGACCAGGCGCTTCAGTGTCAGTGCACTTGTTGTAAGGAAAATTGTCCATCTCTCCATGGGAGTGGTGATTTTTTTTATTCCTGGCTATTTCCAGTCCAATTTTTATCCCGCCATTGCGGCGCTGCTTTTGCTGCTTTTCAGCGCGCTGAACATTCGATTCAAGTGGGTTCTCTCCCTGCTGGCTCTTCCTGATGATGATAAAACTCATGCCCCTGCTGTAAAAAGCTATGGCACTCTTCTTTTTCCTCTTGTGTTTTTGTTGCAGCTTCTTTTTCTCTGGGAATCCCACAAATGGATATTGCAGACCTCCATGCTTGTGATGGGTGTCAGCGACTCCCTTGCTGCGCTTGTTGGCAGTTCGGTCGGCAAAAAGCATATTGAGCACCTGACAAAAAACCCCAAGACAATTGAGGGATCGCTGACCATGTTTTTCAGCGCTTATGTGCTTATCAGTGCCTCACTCTTTGTTTTCAGTCCCTGGTTCACGGGCTCTCTGGCGAGTGCTCCGATAGTGATGCTTTTTGCTCTGGCCCTCTTGCTGGCGCTTGTTGCCACCGCTGTCGAAGCTCTTTTGTCACACGGGCTTGACAATTTTTTTATTCCGGTATCCATTGCCTATATACTGTATCTGCTCCAGATGAATCAGCCAGTTTTTCTTGAGCGCTTTCTTCTTGGTGGACTCTTTGCCTTTTTTCTTGCTGTTTTTTCGATCAAGGTCAAGTTTCTCACAAACAGTGGCGCAACAGCGACATTTCTGCTTGGAACCACTATCTTTGGAATTGGTGGCATGGAATGGACAGTGCCACTTCTCACCTTTTATCTTCTCTCGTCGGTGCTTTCAAAACTTGGCAAGAAACGTAAGGCGAAGTTTGACCTTGTTTTTGAAAAAGGTTCTCAGCGCGATGCCGGTCAGGTGTATGCCAACGGAGGTATTGCATGGGTGCTCATGATTATGTATTCGCTGAACAACGATCCGGCAATCTTTTTCGCTTATCTTGGTACGCTTGCTGCGGTGCAGGCTGATACCTGGGCAACTGAAATCGGTACCCTGTGGCCAAATCCCAAGGCGTGGTTGGTGACCAGCTTTAAAGAGGTGCCTGTTGGTACCTCAGGCGGTGTCTCTGTGCCAGGTACCTCCGCAGCATTTTTTGGTTCGCTTCTGATCTGTGCGAGCGCTCTTGCTATTAATGTTCAGTGGTTGTCTGAGTTTGGGTGGGTTCAATCGCTTCTTCTCATTGGCTTTTCAGGGCTTCTTGCAAGTCTGGTTGACAGCTTTTTAGGTGCGACCGTGCAGGCTCAGTATTTCGATCCTGTCCGCGAAAAAGTGACGGAGAGAACTCACAGTCTTGCGCCCGACGGCATCATGGTTGAGAACAGGCTTATCAAGGGAACACCACTGGTCAATAATGATCTGGTCAATACACTTTGTGCTTTGTCGGGTTCTGCATTGGCTTATCTGGTTATCCGAAGTCTCCATTTTTTTTAATGAACAATATTGCCTCTACCAGTATGTTTGACTCGAAACTCGGCATTATCACTCTCTTGTCTGATGCCGGAGCTGTTGTCTATTTTGTGCTTGCCACACTGCTTTTGTTTTCCATTGTATCGTGGGCAATCATTGCTTTCAAATTTGGATATGTCCGCAAATCGCTGAAAGAGTCCAAGGCATTTCTTGACTATTTTTTTGAAGTCAGCAGTGTTGACAAAGCGTTTACAAAAAGCGAGGAGTACAGAAGCGGCTCCCTTTCCAGAGTTTTTCGTTCGGGCTATATCGAATATCAGGCTCTCAATTGCAAGGGGGAGAGTCGCCATTCGAGAGCTCGCGTTGCACTGGCGATCAAGCGTGAGGCTAATGCCGAGAACAAGAGGCTTGCCTCCCTTGTACCATTTCTTGCAACAGTAGGCAACACAGCGCCATTTATAGGGCTGTTCGGGACGGTTTGGGGAATCATGACATCATTTCATTCCATTGGGCTTACCCAGTCGGCCTCGCTTGCTGTTGTGGCCCCTGGTATTTCGGAGGCACTGATTGCTACAGCAGCAGGCTTGGCCGCAGCGATTCCTGCCGTTATGGGTTATAACTATTTTACCCAGAAGATCACTATTATCGAGCGGGATATTGAAGAGTTTTCTTCAGACTTTCTTGATTCCTTTTTTAACGAACTCTAGGGAGAGAGTCTGTATGATCATGTCAGGAAAAGGTCGGTTGATGAGTGACATTAATGTTACTCCGTTTGTTGATGTCATGCTGGTACTGTTGATCATTTTTATGGTAACGGCTCCGATGATGACCCATGGAATCAAGGTTGATACGCCGAAAACAACGCTCAAGAAGATGGATGTCGAGGAGCACGCCGTGGTGATCACTATTGATGCATCACGTCGGGTTTCCATTAATAATGATCAGTTAGATGTTTCGGAGGTTCGCGACAGACTTCCAGCTCTTCTTGACATCAACAGTACACCGGAGATTTATCTTAAAGCGGATAAATCTCTGCCTTATGGAGTGGTGATGGAGCTGATTGCACAGATCAAGGATGCCGGAATTGAAAAGATCGGTATGGTCACTGAACCAGTTTTGGCTGCACAGCAAGGTGGAAGGTAGGGTGGCTGTATGAAAAAGGGTCAGATATTGTACTCCGAAAAAAGGTTTTATCTCTGGCTGGCAGTTGCTGTACTGCTGCATGGTGTTGTGCTTTCAGCTCCTTATGTTTTGCCGTTGTTCGATGTTCGCAAGCATGTTGAGCCGAAAGTAGTGAGTATCACTCTTGTCTCATTACCTGGCGCAGAAAGTGCTCCCGCTCTTGTGGCGAACCCTTCGCCGTCGGCTTTGCCTCAGCAAGAAAAATCAGGTCAGCATCCCGAATCAGCACCTTCGTTACCCAGCACATCCAGGGCAGCCAGGATCGAGGCTGTGGAGAAAACGGCATTGCCAAAATCCTCAGGGAAGCAGGAGTTATCCAACGCTCTTGAGCGTCTTAAACAGTCTGTTGGTAAAGCACAACCACAGTACTCCTCTTCCGCCAATACAGTGAAGAGTGCGCTTGCCGAACTTGAGAAGAGAGTTAATTCAGAAAAGGTGCTGGCTGTTGAAGGAGCTTCCAGAGGTGCTGGAGGTGGCGGTGTAGCAGGCGGCAATAGTGGAACAGGAAAAGAGTATAGAGGATCAAGCGCAGCAAATGCCTATAAAATGAAAATTACTACAATAATTAAGCGAAACTGGGAGCTCGCCAATCCACGGCTGAAGAGTAGTTTTGGTATGAAGGTGTCGGTTCGTATTACGATTTTTCCTGATGGATCAATCGGGCAGATTCTGTTTGTCAAGAAATCATCGAGTGAGTATCTGAACAATTCGGTCAAAAAAGCACTCGAGAAGTCATCACCACTTCCCCCCTTGCCAAAAGGAGATGGTTTTGGTGGTGTCTGGGTGGGTTTTGTCTTTACCCCGGAAGGTATTGAGAAGTAGGCGGATTTCTCTATTCCAGGAGAGATAACAATCAACCAACAACTTTTAACTTGTATACATACCATGCAGCTCACCAGACATATCATCGCCGCTATTTTTGTATTCTGTTGTTTTTTTGTGACACCGATGCATCTTGTCGCAGCGCCGGAAGAAGAGTATATCATCATCAGCAAAACAGGGTCGGATAGTATTGCTCTGGCGCTCAATCAGCTTGATGTGAAGGGGGTGGGGAGCGGAAAGGTAGCCAATAGTCTTGATGTGATTATTCGTGATGCTCTTGATTTTCCGGGACTCTTTACCATTCTCTCTTCACAGGTTACTGTTGAGGAAAAGAGTGGCATTAATTTCAGCGCTCTTGGTTCGATACAGGCAGAGGTGTATGCACGAGGAGCGGTTGCCTCAACCGCCGGCAATGTCACTCTTGACATGAAGGTTTATAGTGTCGGCACCGCAAAATTATTGTTCTCCAAAACTTATGTGGGAAAGGAAAATAAGCTTCGTACAATAGGTCATGCATTTTGTGCTGATCTTGTTGAGCATCTTACCGGAAGCAGGTCTGTGTTTGGCAGCAAGATTGTTTTTGTTTCCAACAGTACAGGGTTTAAAGAGATCTATCAATGCGATTTTGATGGAAAAAATGTGGAGCAATTAACCAACTCACGCTCTATCTCCCTGACGCCGGCCCTCTCTCCTGACGGAAAATATCTTGCCTATACCGATTATTCGACCGGTCGCCCTGTATTGTATATCAGGAACCTGCTTAATGGAAAAACTGCATCTTCAGGCAAAAGCGGGATCAGCATTGATCCTGCCTGGAGAAATGGCAGAGAGCTTGCAACAACACTCTCTTTTGAAGGTGATCAGGAGATCTACCTGCTCAAAATTGACGGTTCAATATATCGAAGGCTGACCAAGAGTCGAGGAATAGACCTTTCGCCAACGTTTTCACCCGATGGCAACAAAATGGCCTACGTTTCCGAACGTAACGGACAGCCGCAGATATTTATACAGGAGCTTCTGTCGGATGAGGCGAGAAGAGTGACCTTTAACGGCGACTACAATACTCAGCCGTCATGGTCGCCTGCCGGGGATAAAATTGCCTATACTACATGCGAAAATAGTGGAGAATTCAATATATTTACGGTTGGAGCTGATGGAACGGGGTTGAGGCAGTTGACAGCTCAGTCAGGTCAGAACGAGTCTCCCTCCTGGTCTCCAGATGGCGAGATGGTTGTATTCACCTCTAACCGTGACGGGAAGAAGAGATTGTACACCATGAGCTCGACCGGCAAGAGTCAGCGAGCACTGTTTCGGATGAATGGGGAGCAGGCGCAGCCGTTTTGGTCGTTGTTTCGGAAGTAAATTTTTTTTAAACTGCGGAGGTGATCGTGGGAAAGAAAAAGCTTGATGTGTTTGTTTGATAAATGCTCAGAAGACGCAGTAATTTCTTCAATTTTTTTTTGTAATAAAACGGAGTCGTGATCATGAAAAAATTTAATGGTGTTTTTGTTCTTCCATTGCTGGTTATTGCAGGATGCTCATCTGATGCAGCATTGACCTCTACAGGAAGTCAGGTTGTTCCAGTGCCGCTGGCCGTTGCCCCAGCGTTCTTAACCCCTCCACCTGCCCCTGCCGCAGTTGCAGTGACTCCAGCACCCCCGGCACCGGACAAAGACTCACAGCCCCAGTCTGGCTATGGATTTGATCAGTGGCAGAAAGGGCCACTCGGCGATGTCTTTTTTGCATTTGACAGTAGCGCGCTGAGTGACAAAGCTCAGGAGTTATTGGCGAAGAATGCGGCATGGTTTGGACGCAACCCATCGAAAAGTGCTCGCGTTGAGGGCCACTGTGATTCCAGGGGTACATCAGAATACAATATCGCGCTTGGTGAACGTCGTTCTACAGGTGTAAAGGAGTACCTGGTCAGGCTTGGAGTAGCATCAACTCGCCTTGAAACTGTCAGCTTTGGTGAAGAACGTCCTTTTGATTCCGGCAAAAACAGTGAGGCCATGGCAAACAACCGTCGCGCACATTTTATCGTAAAATAATGAAGGCTATTTCGTTGGCAAATAAATAATGGTGAATCCGGATGCCGGTTTATTGATTTAACACAATAATTTATTTATGAGCATAAAGGTAAACTCCATTCTTTTTTTGCCGTTAGTGATACTCTCAGCATGTGCGTCGAAGCAGGATCTGGTCTTGTTTAACGATGATCTTCGAAAGCTGAAAAACGAGTCCGATGCCATTAAGACGCAATCTGAAGGCTCTTCTACAGAAATTCAGCAGTTGCGTGCTGATATACAAAAACTGAAGAGTGAGACTGAAGCAATTAAAGTCCAGTCTGCTGGGTCGTATTCTGAGGCTCAGCAGATTCGTGATGAGGTTTTTCGGTTACAGGGAAGTTTTGAGGGGAGTAACCACAAGAACAGTGAGGCGTTCAAGCGTTTGGGTATGGAGGACTCTCTCCTCGTATACAAGGTCGATGATCTTGACGTGCGATTGCAGAAGCTGGAGCAGTTCGCAGGATTGGGTAAACAGGAAGGCGGAGTCGTGCAGAAAAAGGGAGATGCTTCGCTTCCTGCGCCAATGGATGATGTGGCGCTACTTAAAGATGGTTTAGCCAAGCTTGCTCAGAAAAACTATGTACTGGCAAGGGAAAGTTTCGGCGCGCTTTTAAAAAACCATCCAAAATCGGAGTTAGCCGACAGAGCCCAGTTTCAGCTTGCAGAGAGCTACTTCGGAGAAAAAAAATATGAGAACGCCATTCTTGCCTATCAAGTGGTGATTGCCAAATATCTGAAAAGCAGTAATCGTGCAGCAGCGCTCTTCAAGCAAGCGCGCTCCTTCGAGAAAATTGGGGATACCGTCAACGCATTGGCAAGGGACAAAGACCTGCTTAAAGTCTATCCAAATTCACCCGAAGCGGGACTTGTAAGGAAAAAACAAAAGAGCCAATAGTGTTCAGAGGTTTACTCTAAACGTTATTGGCTTTTTCCGTTTACTAATCAGCAGCGGTGTGGCTAACGTTCGCTACTTGAAAAACTCTTCAAGAGTATAGGTGCACCGATCAATTTCTACACAGAGCTTCTGGTCGAGCGAATTGTAAAAGACGGGGATATCTCTCATCGTCCATTTTATGCCTCGATTGTCAAAATCAATAACATAGCGGTTCTCGTTATCAACGATCTTCTTGTTGAGGTCAATACCAATATCCGGGTGCGTTGAAAGCACGAAGAGATCAATTTCTCCGTTAATAATTTTATTAATCATCTCTTTTGTTGGCGACAACTTTCTTCGCCCGGAAACAGGAGCGATCTCTACCTGCAGTTTGTTGTACTGATCCCTTTTTGCTGAGGTGATATAATACTTCTCTACCTTATGAGCTGCGTTACCTGACCATGGTCCTGCGGTACTGACCCTGACCTGGTTTTTGCTGGTCTCCGGACGGCTGAGCTGAGGTTGCATTGTCTGCACAGTTTAAATTTGCAAAACGTAACACAGGCTTACTGTTTTCATCAAGGCTCAAATTAGTAAAAGCCGGTCAAATAACAAAGGGATTCACAACGAATCCCTTTGCGTAACATAACCCTTTTATTCAGGATTATTTTTCATTAATGACTTCATATTCAGCATTTTCAACATTGCCATCCTCACCGGTTTTTTTGCTTTTGCCTGCGCTATCGCTCTGTGCTTCTGCCTCTGGATGTCCAGATTCAGGGCTTTGGGATTGATAAAGATGAGAGGCAATGTCGCTCCACTCCTTGTTGAGCTCCTCCATGGCGCTTTTAATAGACTCAATGGTGCCATTCTTATATGCTTCCTTGAGTTTATCGAGTGAACCTTCCAGAGCGGGGCGCTTGTCTGCCGGGATTTTATCGCCTAGCTCTTTCAACTGCTTTTCTGTACTGAAAATCAATGAGTCTGCCACGTTTCTGGTATCAATCTCCTCCTTGCGTTTCTGATCTTCTGAGGCGTGAGATTTGGCATCCTCCTTCATTTTATTGATTTCAGCATCGGTGAGTTTGCTGCTCGACTCTATTTTGATGCTCTGCTCCTTGCCGGTAGCCTTGTCTTTGGCTGAAACGTGAAGAATACCATTTGAATCAATATCAAACGCCACCTCAATCTGTGGTATTCCTCTTGGAGATGGTGGAATATCGCCGAGGTGAAAACGACCAAGTGTTTTGTTGTCGTTCGCCATGGGGCGTTCTCCCTGCAGCACGTGAACCTCCACAGATGTCTGGTTGTCGCCTGCAGTTGAAAATACCTCCTGCTTTTTTGTCGGGATGGTGGTGTTGGCATCAATCAGCTTCGTCATCACCCCTCCAAGGGTTTCGATACCAAGCGAGAGTGGAGTTACATCAAGCAACAGTACATCAGTCACATCGCCTTTCAGAACTCCGCCCTGAATCGCAGCTCCAATAGCGACAACCTCATCAGGATTAACGCTTCTGTTTGGTTCTTTACCGAAAAAGTCCTTGACCAGTGTCTGTACTTTTGGAATGCGTGTTGATCCACCGACAAGCACCACCTCATCAATCTCTTTTAGTTCAAGTTTGGAGTTTTTGATGGCGCGACGGCAAGGGTCAAGAATTTTATCAAAAAGATCAGCACACAATGCCTCAAATTTAGCGCGGGTAAGATTGATGACCAGGTGCTTCGGCCCTTCCGGGGTTGCCGTAATGAATGGAAGGTTTATTTCAGTATCAGTTCTTGACGAAAGTTCAATTTTTGCCTTTTCAGCCGCCTCTTTCAGGCGTTGCAGCGCTATGGCATCGTTGCGCAGATCAATCCCCTCCTGTTTTTTAAATTCGTCGGCAAGGTAGTCGATAATTTTCTGATCAAAGTTATCGCCACCGAGGTGAGTGTCGCCATCAGTAGATTTAACCTCAAAAACACCGTCGCCCAACTCGAGAACTGAAATATCAAAGGTGCCGCCGCCAAGGTCAAAGACGGCCACTTTTTCACTTGTCTGTTTCCTGTCAAGGCCATAAGCCAAGGCTGCAGCGGTTGGCTCATTGATGATTCTCTTGACATCAAGTCCAGCAATTCTGCCCGCATCTTTTGTGGCCTGCCGCTGCGCATCATTGAAATAAGCAGGTACCGTTATGACGGCTTCTGTTACCTTTTCACCCAGAAAGTCTTCGGCAGTCTGCTTCATTTTCTGCAGAATCATCGCGGAAACTTCCTGCGGAGAGTAGATTTTATCGTTTATTTTTACCCGAGCCTCTCCACCTTCATTGATTATTTCATAAGGAGCAAGCTTTTTCTCGTTCGAAATCTCATCGAACTTGCGGCCCATGAAACGTTTGATCGAATAAATGGTGTTCTTCGGGTTGGTAATGGCCTGTCTTTTTGCAGCCTGTCCAACAAGCCGGTCCCCTGTTTTCGTTAAAGCAATGATCGATGGTGTTGTACGGTTCCCTTCCGAATTTTCTATTACCGTTGGCTGCGAACCCTGCATCACAGAGACGCAGGAGTTCGTGGTGCCAAGATCAATGCCGATAATTTTACCCATAATATCTGTTCCTTTTTTTGTTGTGTTTAAAAAACGTCTCTTTTATCAATATTCCCAAGCCAGCAAGTAGCCCGTTATCGGATGGATATCTCCGTTGACTTTTTTACCTACCGAGAAGGCCTTTGTCCACCAGGCCCTCGTCATCAAAGAGGTTGAGCGGATCTTTCGATAATGTTAACAACATATCATTCTCCTGGTGTTCCTGTTTTTGTCTATACATTGAGATAATCGGAGAGAAGTAACCGACCTGCACTTAATCAGCAAAAACCGTGCCATATTCGTTTGTCTCGTGGTTAAACGGAATATGGATGTCAGATATGTCTATGTTGTGGTAATAATGTCATACAGTGGCTAAGGAAGAAGGACAACGTGTCAGTGTGTAGCGGCTGAGGTTTCGTTTGGAAGATTTGATTTAAAGTTCTGAATCTGGTCAAGTCGATGCTGAAGGTTTTCAACAACACTTTTTGAGGTCAGATAGCAGGCAAACACCGTGCTGTCATCAGCAATACGGTAATAGCATTTCAGACCCTCTTTTCTGCGGGTTACCATTCCGTTGTCGTGCATCAGTGCCAGATGTTTGGAGACGTTTGCCTGGTTTGCGTTGATGGTATTGACGATATCCTGAACAGTGCGTTCCCGCTCACAGAGGGAGCGTAATATTTTAAGTCTCATTGGTTCGGAGAGAAGCTTGAATCTATTGGAAACTGCTTCAAGCATTTCGTCCGGTAAAATAAGGTTCCACTTGGTTACCTCTTCGGTAGTGATAGTAATTGTTTTGTCCATGATCAAACGGGGTTCTCTATAGTGTTGTGTTTTTTGCCTTCCAGTGCTTGTTCGTGAGCATAATAATCATTATGATAACAATCGTTACGACGAGAAGCGTTTCGATGTATCTCTGGCAAAATTTTTTGTTTCAGAACGTCTCTTTTGGGCTGAGTGACGTGAGTTGCATGATAGAATTAATAAGGGTTTGAGGTGCTTTAAAGCGAACGACCCTCTCCTTGATGATCATTTTGGTTCTTTGGGCATCGTCAAACTCTCCGTAACACCCCTCGCATTTCGAGATGTGCAGGAGAAACTGCTGTTTCTCAGTAAAAGAGAGCTCACCGTCTACAGCAGCACTTATGAGCAGGAGGGCTTCATTACAGTTCATAGTGTAAGTAAGTTGTGCATCTTCAGTTTATTGATCTGTATCAGTAGTAAAGCCATTGGTTCTGGCATATCCTTCAAGCTGAGCACGAAGCAGTTTTCTTCCCCTGAACAGTCGTGATCTGACGGTGCCGATGGGACTATCCACCATATTTGCGATCTCCTCATAAGTAAAGCCCTCAATATCACATAACTGAATCACCTCCCTGAACTCTTCCGGTAGTGAGAGAAGGGCCTGATAGACCTCTTCGTGCAGCATGGTATGGAAATAGTCGCTGTCAGCCTCAGTTGTGTCCCTTCGGGTATCCTTGATCGAATGGTAAAAGTCCTTGATAAGGTCATAATCTACCTTGCCAGGTTCCTTCGAGTTTTTTCGAAAAATGTTTATATAGTTATTCTTCAAAATTTTAAACAACCACGCCTTGCAGTTTGTTCCCCGCTCAAAAGAATTAAAAAAACGATAGGCTTTGAGATAGGTATCCTGCACCAAATCCTCCGCATCATCGGGATTCATGGTTATATGAAGCGCATAGTTATAAAGCGCATGGAGGTGAACGACGGCTTCATTCTGAAACTCGATCTGTTTTTTATGCTCTGCCGGGGAGAGTAGCTCATGAGTTTGCATATTAATTCTCTGTTGAGCTGGATCGGGTTTGTCCATAAGCTGAAATCTTCCGGGTTCAGATGTCGTTGATCTCTTAAAACTTCACTCCGCGTTGAAAATACTTATGCAAATATAAATGTTTTTCAGTAAACAGTGTTACATCTCTTTTTTTTGGTCTTCTCTTTCAGAGCATCTATCTCCTTCTGGATACCGATTTATCAGACAAGAAAAATAAAAACCGCTTCAAACATAATTTAAAACGATATATTTCAAGCCATTTCCAGGCTTTCGTCATCTGTCAACTTTAACAACCACTCCTCGATGGCTTCCACAACTCAATCGTCTGATGTCATCGTTATTGGCTCCGGTATTGGAGGGTTGACCGCAGCGGCGCTGCTCCAGGAGAGGGGCATTTCGACGCTGGTGTTCGAAAAGAATCGTTATCCCGGTGGCAGTTGCTCCTCTTTTCTGCGGGATGGTTACCGGTTTGATGCCGGAGCGTCGGTGTTTTATGGCTTCGGTGAAAATGGCACCAGCGGTACACTGAATCTGCACACCAGAATATTCAGGAAGCTGGGGGTTGAGGTTCGCACGATTCCCGATCCGGTACAGATTCATTATCATTTGCCAGAGGGTTTTGCCGTAGCGGCTTGTTATGATCGATTGGCATTTCTTGGGGCTCTTGCTGCCCGCTTTCCTCATGAAGCTGAGGGAATTACAAAGTTTTACCGTGAACTTGATGAGGTTCATGAGATTATCAGTTCACTGCCCGCCGGCTCGCTTGAGGATGTAACACATCTGCTCTCGGTTGGTGGCGCTTTTCCCCTCAAGACGGTGGCGCTTGCCTTGAAGACCTTCCGATCAATGGGGAAAACGGCACGGAGGTATATTCGTGATGAGGAGCTGCTGCATTTCATTGATATAGAAGCCTACTCCTGGGCAGTACAGGACGCAGTTTCAACACCGTTGGTCAATGCGGGTATCTGTCTTGCCGATCGACATTTTGGCGGAATCAATTACCCAGTAGGGGGAGCTGGAGCCATTCCTGCTGCCTTATGCCAGGGGATCGAGAAATTTGGGGGCGCTATCCGTTATCAATCCGAGGTGACAGAGATTCTGGTCGACCATGGAGAGGCGCGCGGGGTCAGGCTTGCTGACGGCACGGAGCATTATACCAGAGCTGTTATCAGTAACGCCACCGTTTGGGATACCTTCAACCGGCTTGTTGCCGATTCGCGATATCGGGTAGATGAAAAGCGGTTTCTACAGGCACCAAGCTGGTTTCAGCTTTTTCTTGGTGTCGATGCCGCCGTTATTCCCGCCGGATTTGATGTGCACCATATTCTTGTTGATGACTGGAAGAGCTACGACAAGCTGGGCGGAACCATCTATTTTTCTGCCCCGACAATTCTTGACCCATCTCTGGCACCTCCTGGCAAGCATATTGTTCATGCCTTTGTGACCGGAGAGGTGGAGCAGTGGACGCAGTATGAGCGAGGAAGCAGTGCCTACAAGAGCGCCAAAGAGGAGGTGGCTGCCGGGATTATTGCAAGGACGGAACGAATTCTCCCTGGCCTTTCAAAAGCGGTTGATCTGAAAGTTCTTGCTACACCACTGACGCATCAGCGTTACCTTAATCGCTTCAAAGGCTCTTATGGGCCCCTGCTTAAATCGGGTCAAAACATTTTGCAGAAACCCCAGAATACAACTCCAGTGAAAAACCTTTTTGCTGCGGGGGACAGCACCTTTCCGGGGCAGGGTGTCATAGCCGTCACCTATTCTGGCGTATCCTGCGCATCCTATATCGCCAGACGATTCGGCAAGCCGCTTGATGAGCTGCGGTAGGTTGATGCTCAACTGGCAGCGAAGAGAACAAGGATTTGCTGATTTCGTTGATCAACGCCACTGTTTCGGAACGGGAGCAGGGGGTGGAGCTGAAAATGGTCGCCGGGCTCCACTTTAAGGCACTATTAAATTCGCCGTCCTGAGATAAATTACAATTTCTTGAATCCCTTACGCTTTGTATTTTTAACCTTGAGCCTTTTATCCTTACTCAGCTCTTCATAACATCAAAAAAAGAGTGTCATGCGCTTGACAACAGCTCAAATTAACACCATAAAAAAGGAGGTTCAGCGATGTTTAGGGCAATCAGCCGTTATCTGGCTTTTTGGCTCCCGTCTTGACGATCAGAAAAAAGGGGGAGATGTTGATTTGTATGTTGAAACAACAAAGCACCGATTACTTGATGAACTATCGTGCAAAATTACTCTGGAAGAGCAACTGGAGATGCCTGTTGATTTAATCGTTCGTCAGCCTCTGGATAGCGCCATTATTGCCAACATAGCCAAAACGCAGGGTGTACGGATATGAGGAGCAATGTTCAGCTAATCCGGAAAAGGGTAGATTATTTACTACGAATGCGCAATTATCTCAATTACTCCTATGAGCAAATTTTGCGCATTGTCCCGGTCGAAGATTTCGATGCCTTGACACCGGAGCAACATGAGGCGCTGGCGGCATTCAGAGTGAGGTTTAGCGAGTTTCAGGAACATCTCGGCAAGTTGATGCGCGCTATAGCTCGTGAAGAAGAACAAGAGACAGAGCCATTCAGCTTTGTGTTATTGTACATGGAAAAAATTGGTATTCTTGACAGTGCAATGCGTTGGAAAATGATTCGAGAATTGCGCAATGCAATTAACCATGAATATGAAGAAGATGGCGGGAGGTTGTTTGAATTTTTATCGAAAATTCGCAGAAAACCTTGCCCTTCAGGGC
>SESH01058002.1_pt1 | contig 67825 bp, 60 predicted proteins | sample 3171561 | NCBI WGS metagenome assembly SESH01 (sample SAMN10866947, study PRJNA518727) | freshwater metagenome | biome: subpolar coniferous forest; feature: holomictic lake; material: water; isolation source: holomictic Lake 442 2011 16.5 m and 2014 13 m | place: Canada: near Kenora, Ontario
GCGGGAGGGCTTCACCGTGGTGATCCACGGCAAGAGCGAGCACGAGGAGACCAAGGCCACCTTCTCCAACACCCGCCGCCACGCCCCGTCGATCATCATCCGCAACCACACCGAGGCGCGGCTCCTTGGTGAGTACATGACGGCCCCGACGGAGGCGAAGCGCACTGCCCTGCTGGTCACTTTTGCCGGACTGTACACCCCGGGGTTTGACCCGGCCCGGCACCTGGATCGCATCGCCGTGGTGAACCAGACCACCCTGCTGATGAATGAGACCGCCACAATCATCGATTACTTCAAGGAAATCCTGGTGGCGAAGTTCGGCGAGACCGACGGCCCCCTTCACGTCGGCGGTGCCGGCAAGAAGGACACCCTGTGTTACGCGACGCAGGTCAACCAGGACGCGCTGCAGCGCGCTCTGGCCGAGCCGCTGGATGCCGCCTTCATTATTGGGGGCAAGAATAGCTCCAACACCTACCAACTCTACCGGCTGTGCGAGCAAAAGCTGGGCGCCCGGGCCTTTTTCATCCAATCCGAAGCCAACATCCGGTCGCGCGATGAAATCGAACATTACATCTTCTCCGCCCAGCGGGGCGGCCAGGGGGGCCACACCGAGATTCATCCACTCTGGCCGGGGGATGACACCCCCAAGCGGGTCTTGATCACCGGCGGCGCCTCGTGCCCCGACGGTCTCGTGCAGCAGGTGATGATGCGGATCAATTCCTTCTTTCCGCCTCACCGCCTGAGAAAAATCGGGGAGGTTTTGGCCGGACTGCCGACGGGCTAGGCGCCCGGCTCAGTACCGGATGCTGATGCCCCCGCGCAAGCCGACGGTGCTGCCGAGGTCGATGCGGGCGGTCCGACCACCCACCGACTGATCGTACCCATCGAATTTTTGCGCAGAGAGGCCCGCGAATAGCCCGGTCCGCTCATTGGCGGCCCACTCGAAATTGAGGTCCGCATAGAATCCGGCCAAGAATTTGTTCGCATCACTGACTTCCTCGGTGGAAACAATCACGCCGTTGTTATCCGGCGTCACGAAGCTCTCCACTGCGGTGTAGTGGGTTCCAGCGTAGGCCCCGGCCATGCCAAGGCTGGCAGAAACGCCGAAGCGCTCGGTGAATTGGGTGTGGAGGGAGGGTCCCAGCTTGACCATGAAGTAGCCGCCTTTGACCTGCCAGTTGCCGTTGACCGTCGTGCCGCCGGTGGCAGCAGTGGTCGTGGAGAGGGTGGCATCGGGCACGGAGCTGATCGGCGTGGTTGTTTCCAGCCCGCCGGTCAGGATCAAATTGCCATTGGCATCATTCAGGTCACCCGTGCTCGGCGCCACATAGGGTGCGCCCGGCGCGGCGAGACCGTTGAACGAATAAAAATCCGTGCTCGTATGCAAGGTGGACACCACACTCCCGCTCGTCTTGCCATTGATCGAATTGAGGGAAATGCCGGTGATGACACTCCATTCGGTCCGACGGGAAAGTCTGCCAAAAGCACGTGTGTACTGGAGTTCCATGCCGGCGGTAGCCCCTTGCTTGGAGTCGCGAAACCCGCCATCGGACGTCGCGCTGTAACTGCTCATGGCGACATAGCCGGGCTTCGTGGTGAGCTGGGTCGCGCTGTTGTCGGACCAATTGCGCGTCACGCCCGCCTGATAGCTGAGGCGGTTGCCGGTGATCACATTGGTCGTGACGTCATCCGCGGTGCCCAGCACGCCATCGGGCCCCATATCGGTCACGTTGGTCGAAGTCTGGTAGCGCCCGCCGGGCAGCGTGGTGGTGGTACTCGCGGTTTCCTCATCGCGGATCGCGTCCACACTGACCGTGCCGTTGTTGTACAGGCGCCGCACGGCCCCCTCGGAGGCGGGAGCGATGTTGGTGTTGACCGGCACGTTACCCAGATGGCCAAAATGGACCGCGGCCCCGGAGCTCAGCATGCGGAAGCCCAGGTTGACGCTGGTCTTGGGCACATAAACCTCAGCGTTGGCCCGGGCGAGGTTCTCCAGCCGTTCCTCCTCGCTGGCGCTGATTTCCTGGGCCGCCAGAAATACCGGGCAGGCCAGGAGGGCAAAGGCAGCGACAGTCTGCAGCGAACGAATGGTCATAGAAAGAATGGACATAGGGACGATAGCTTTGCTTGGAAAGGTCAAACTGAAGAAGGTTCCGTCAGGCCTTCTCCATCGGCCCCTTGGGCTCTTCTTTGATCAGACCAGCCTTGAGCATGGCCCGCTTGAGATCCTCCCGCTGCTGCTCAATTTCCGTCTCCTGTTCCTGCTGCGCCTGCATCTTTTCGAAGAGGGAAGCCTCGCTTTGCTCGAGAAACTCCTCGCGCTCCTTGATGGCCGCGCGCTGCTCCTTCATCGAGGCCTCCTGCCGGTCCAATTCTTCCTTCAATTTGCCCAAAGCCGCCATTTCTTCCGGATTGATCGCCGCGCCGGCCTGCGCCGCCGGCTGCTTGCGCATGGCGTCGATGACTTTTTCGCGGGCCTGCAGCAGGGCTTCCGTCTCGGCCAGGGCGCGGTCGCGCTCGGCCAGCTTGGTTTCCGCCTCGGCCAGGGCCATCTCCCGCTCGCCCACCTTGGCTTCCAGCGCGCGCAGGGCCTTTTCCAACTCCTCGACCTGCGAGCCGCTGAGCATCGGCTTGCCGCCCCACGGCGGACGGGATTGCGACATGATCGCCCCAATCGACTTGCGCGCCTCGGCGGTGGCCTGCGTCGCCTCCTGGGCCCGCTGCAGCGGACTGGCCCGGCGAGGGAGGACAAGTGGCTTGAGCCCGCCGCCGGGTTTGACCGGCGAATTGGCCCCGCCAGGAGGGGGAAAGGCAGGTCCCGGCGCGGCAAAACCGGGCGGCGGGGGGAACGATGGCGAAGGCCTCGCCCCGGCTGAAGATGGCGGCGGAAAATCCACTGCGGATCGATTAAATTAACCGCGGCCAAAAAGTCGGGCAAAGAGCCCGCCTTTTTTCTGCTCGGCCGGAGCTGCCACCTTGACCGTCACGGAGCCTTTGAGGGCGCTGCTCGTCAGGCGGACGGCGATGGCCTCCCGGGCCGGATCGTTCAGCTTGACGAAATAACGCTCGTAGGTCCCGCCTTCCGCAATGTGCTTCAAGAGCGCCGTTTTCTCGTCCTTGAACCATTCCAATGCCGCCGCGACCGTCGCCCGCAGCATCGCCTCATGCTTTTCCGCCTGCTCCTTGGTGAGGGGCTTGAGGGCGATGGGCGAATCGGCCGCACTCAGCTTGGCCCCGTAGAATTTGGCCAGGGCCAGCTGTTCTGTCCGTGGCAGTCCGGCGGCGATCAAGCCGATGGCCTCGGGGAGATGCAGCCCGGTGGAACCCTTGCGATAAGGCAGGAAATGGCCGATGCCGTCCTCGTCGCCATGCGTGAGCGCATTGAGCGCGGTGCGAAAATCCCCGCCGAGGACCACGCGGGTGGACATCTGCTGCCCAAGGTTGGCGAACTCCCCGATCGTCTTCACGCCTTCCGAGGCACAGACCATGCGGGTGCCCTCGCTGAAATTGGCCAGGAGCATGGGAAAATTCTCCGGGATGGAGAGACGGGCGAGCGTCTTCAGGATCGGGTTTTCCTTCGCCGCCGTTTCCTCGACCTGCGTCACCATGTCGCCGAAGGGATCGTCAAAGGCCAGAGTCTCCTTCATAATCCCGATCAGATGATCGGCGATGGCTTCCTTGCCGGCAATCTCCGGCATCATGAGCAGTTCGTCGTAGGTAAAATCGATGTACTTGGAGGGTTTCTCGTCCTCGCCCTTGTGAGGCCATTCCTTGGTGTCGAGATTTTGCGCCAAACTGACCAGCGAGGTGTCCGCCATGATGGAATGGCGGAATTTCTTGCGAATCTCATCCCAGTCGGCAGTGGTGTATTTTCCCATGTGAGTATGTGGTGGCTGAATTGATTAGAGGGGGGCGTTTTCCATGATTTCGTTCGCGAGCATCAGGTAGTCATTGGCCACACTGTCCTCATCCGTGCCCTCGGTGCCGACCAGGAAAACCGGCAGGCCCAGGGTGACCGCCCGGCGGACGATCATGGCATCACGGATCTGCGTCGTGCAGATCTTGGCCGACGGGGCGCAGCCCCGCTTCTGGGTCTTGAATTGATTCAGGCGAAGCTGCATGCGCATCTTCGGCACCTCAATGTCGGTATTGGCCTTGATGGAGTTGAACACGATGCCGTAAACCATCGCCGCCTGGCCCATGGCCGTCGTGCGAAAACTGGCGGAACTCTGCTGGAACCGGAGCATTTTCTCCACCAGCAGGGTGAACCCGATCAGGCTGAGTGCATCCGGGTTGGACGGAACGTAAAGTTCGTTCGCGCAATACACGCCGTTCTGGGACGCCCGGAGGACGTTCGGCGGGCAGTCAAACAGGATGAAGTCGTAGTTGGCCTCGATCTCGGCGAGCTGCTCCTGAAAAATTACGTAGGAGGGACGCTTCGGATCCGGCTTATATTCGCCCTCCAGATCGACCAGGTTGAAGGTGGTCGGCACCAGATCCAGACCCGGGAGCAATTTTTCCCCGTCCTTCCCTTCCACCACATCCTTGATGACACAATCTTTCAGCCGCGCCGTACCCGGATCAAAAATCGAATACACCGATCCCGTGCCCGTGGCATTGATTTTATTCCAGCGCTCCAAGCGCATCAGCCAGATGCTGGCGTTGGACTGGGTGTCAAAATCCAAGAGCAAGACGCGCATGCCCCGCCGCGCCAAACTGGCGGCCGTATTTACGATCAACGAAGTCTTGCCGACACCGCCCTTGTAGTTGAGGAAGGCTATCTTGCGTGCCATTTGGTGGGTTGGGTAATTTCAAAACACCATTGCACACCCAGCTGACGGGGTGCGAGTTAAAAATCTTACGAACTTTTGGTTTCCGCCGGAGCCCATTTCCGCTAACCATCGGATCATGAACGAGACCAGCTTGCAGGAAACCTTTGCGCCGCAGAGCATCTGCTTTGGCTGCGGCCCCGCGAATGCCCAGGGGCTCAGGATCCGGAGTTTTGTGCATGGCGACGAGGTCCGGGCGACTTGGCAGCCTCAGCCGCACCATGAGGCTTTTCCCGGCATGCTGAACGGGGGCATCATCGGCTCGCTCCTCGACTGCCATTGCAACTGGACCGCCGCATGGCACATCATGAAGCAAAATGGCCTGACCCATCCCCTCTGCACCGTCACCGCCGACTATGCCATCAAACTGCTCCGTCCGACGCCCACGGACGGCCCGGTTCAGCTGACCGCCCGCGTCGTTGAATCGTCAGCCGATCGGGCGATCATTGAGGGCGTGCTGACGGCGGCCGGGAAACCACGCGCGACCTGCCGGGGCACGTTTGTGGCCGTGCAGCCCGGCCATCCGGCGTACCACCGCTGGTAGCGGCAGATGTGACTCAATCGTCACTCGCCCTGCACTGAATCGTCACGGCCGGCGGTTATTCTGGGGTATGCACTCAACTGCCAAAATTCTGGTCGTCGACGATGAGCCCGCCCTCACCGAACTGATCGATTTTCACCTCAAGCGCGCCGGGTACGAAGTCACGACGGCGGCCAACGGCTGGGAAGCCATCGACGCGGTGCAACAGTGCAAACCCGACATCATCCTGCTCGATCTGATGCTGCCGGATCTCGACGGCTTTGGGGTCTGCGAAATCCTGCGCCGCGATCCGCTGACCGCCACCATCCCGATTATCATCATCTCCGCCTGGGCTTCCCCGGACTCCCGCAACCTGGGCCTGGAACTTGGGGCAATCGACTATCTGACCAAGCCCTTCAGCCCGCGTGATCTGGTCGAGCGCGTCAGCATGCTGCTGCATGCCCGCGCCAGCTGAAACCGAGTGGTCGAGCGCTGCAGCGAATATCGCCGCGATGCTGCGGTCCGGTGATCGCACGAAATCCGGCGGTTATCCTGATTGATCTATGGCATCGCGCCGGCACCCTGCCGTTCATGGCAAGGTCCTACGTATTGTTTTGTCCCCGGGTGTTCCGCCCGGCCCTGGCGCGCTGGCCACAGTGGATCATGCTCGGCACAGTTGCCCTCGGCCTGGCCATCACGGGGCAGGCCAGCGTGCCGGCGTATCTGCATGCGGCGATGGACCAGTTCAATCCTGAGGTCCCCACCGGATGGGCCTACACGCAGCTAACCGTCCGGAATGACCTCACCATCGAGGAAAGATTTGATCCCGCGCGCCCCCCGCCCGAAAGATGGACGCTGCTGCGCTTCAACGGGCAGGAACCCACCGGGAAGGACCGGGAAAAGTACCGGCAATTCAAGGAGGCGGACCCGGCGACGTCTTCCCAGGCGGCTTTCCAAAAACAGGACATCGAGCCCGGCAGCATCACGCTGGTCCGCGAAGATTCCGAAAAAGGGGTGTTCCGCTGCCGCTTCCGGGCGGGAGCCACCGGATCCAACAAGATGCTCGGCCACTTGTCGCTTCTGCTGATCGTCAACAAGCAGGGACCCTACATCGAGAAATTCCTGCTGGAGCTGACCGAACCTTACTCCCCCGTGCTGGGCGTGAAAATGAACTCACTCGCGGTGAAAATGGACTACAGCGCCCCAACCCCGGAACAGCCCAGCCTGCCCGCCGTCAGTACCACCCGCTACTTCGGGCGGATTTTTTTTATCGGCACCGAGGAAAATTTGCGCGTAAGTTATTCCGCCTTCACGCGGGCCAGGTAAAACTCGGTCCCGCACGGGCGGGCGAACGCGTTTGACATTATTCCCCAATACCTTGGCTTAGCCGACAGCCGCACTCCCTCCTGTGAAAAGCCTCCCCTTCCGCTGGCAATTGACCCTGTTCATCGTGTTGATTTGCGGTGTGACCCTGTCGTTGGCTTTCGCGGGCCTTTACCTCTACGACGTGCAGCAGTTCAATACGGAGGTCCAGCGCCGGGTGGAGAAAACCCGCGGCCTGCTGATCGAAAACCTCGTCCCCCTGCTCGCGCAGAATCAGGCGAGTATTGATGTGCCCCTGGGCCTGCTGGGAGCGGACGCCCAAATCGTCGCCGTCGGGGTGTTTTCGACCCAAAACAAGCTGCTCGTCAGCTATATCCGTCCCGGTTCCAAGGAATCCATCCCGGAACTGCAGCGCATCAGCCAACTGCTGACCAATGATCGCTCGGTCATCTGGACCCCCATCCGCGATGGGAATCGCACCCTGGGCACCTTGTACCTCAAAGCGGAGCTATCGCAGGCCGATCAGGAACGCTTCACCAACCTGCTGCGCGGGTCTGCGATCGTCTTCCTGGCGTCCGCCTTGCTCGCCGTCGTGGCCGCCTATCGCCTCCAGCGGCATATTACACAGCCCATCACCGAACTGGCCCTGGCGTCCACCATCGTGCAGCGCGACCGGGACTACGGCGTGCGGGTGCAGACCAGTGCCAGCGGCGAGATCGGCAGCCTGATTGATTCGTTCAATGCCATGCTGGATACCATCCAGTTCAACACCACGCAACTCGAGCAGGCCCGGCTCGCCGCGGAAACCGCCCGCGAAAAAATCCACCAGGCCAACGAGCAACTGGAGGAGGCCAACCGCACCCTGGAGGCGCGGGTCGAGGATCGCACCAAGCTGCTGGCCAAGGCGGGCAAGGATGCCGAGGAGGCCAGCAAGGCCAAGAGCATCTTCCTCGCCAAGATGAGCCATGAGCTGCGCACGCCGCTCAATGCCATCATCGGTTACAGTGAAATCCTGAAGGAGGACGCCGTCGACGATGGCGACACCCGCACGGCCAGCGACCTGGACAAGATCCTCAACGCCGCCCGCCACCTGCTGGGTCTCATCAACGATGTGCTGGACATCTCCAAGATTGAAGCCGGCAAAATGGAGCTCTTCCTCGAGACCTTTGAACTCGAGAAGATCATCTCCGATGTGGTGTCGACCGCCACTCCGCTGGTGTCCAAGAAGGGCAACACCCTGAAGATTGATTGCCCGCCGGACATCGGCACCATGCATGCCGATGCCACCAAGCTCCGGCAGATGCTCCTGAACCTGCTGAGCAACTCCAGCAAGTTTACCGAAGCGGGCACCATCACGATCAAGGCCGTCCGGGTGCCGAATGAAGCCGAGGGCATCATCGAGCTATCCATCATTGATACCGGCATCGGCATGAACCCGGAGCAACTCTCCCGGCTTTTCCAGGCCTTCAGCCAGGCGGACTCCTCCACCTCCAGCAAGTATGGCGGCACCGGGCTGGGTCTCGCGATCTCCAAGCAGTTCGCCCAAATGATGAAGGGCGACATCAGCGTTACCAGCACGCCGGGGGTGGGCTCCACGTTCAAAATCCGCCTGCCCGCCAATGTGCAGATCAAGCAGGCACCGGTCGTGCACAACACCACGCATAAACTCACCAAGTCCCCCTTCCCCACCAGCGCGAGCAAGCCGCGCATCCTGATGATCGATGATGACAGCGAGATCCGCCTGGTCATCGGGGAACTGCTCAGCCTCAGCGGCTATGATATCATCGAGGCCGCCTCCGGTGCGCAGGGTCTGGAACTCGCCGCCAAGCTAAAACCCGACCTCATCATCCTCGACATCATGATGCCCGGCATGGACGGCTGGACTGTGCTCAAGAAGCTCCAGGCCAATGCCAAGCTGGCCGAAATCCCCGTCGTGGTCCTCAGCGCCGTCAGCGACACCGAGATGGCGCTGTCCCAGGGCGCCGCCAGTGTCCTGCTCAAGCCCGTCGACTCCGCCCGCCTGACGGCGGAGATCGCCATGCAGCTCAACCCCCTGCCGCGCTGCTATGTGCTGCACGTCGATGACGATCCGGACGCCCGCGAGATCATCGCCCGCATGCTGGAGCGCGAAGACTGGGCCTATCACCCGGCGGCCAACGGCAATGCGGCCTTGCGGATCCTGAAAAAAGGCCGGCCGGTCGCCATCGTGCTCGACCTGAAGATGGTGGGCATGAACGGCTTTGAGTTCCTCGAGATTCTCGGGAAAAACCCGGCCTGGGCGACGATCCCGGTGGTGGTGGTCAGCTCCATGGATATCACCCAGGAAATGGGCGACTACCTGGCACCACGCACGATGGCCATATTGCAAAAAGGGCGTTTCGCCCGCGAAGATCTGGCCAATCTGTTGCGCCCGGCCATGCAAACCTGCGCACTTGCTGAAAAATAAAAATCACCTATCACTTCAACCTCACCCTGCCATGCCCAAGATACTCCTCGTCGAAGACAACGAAATGAATCGCGATATGCTGTCGCGCCGCCTTGAAAAGCGCGGCTATGCCCTGACCATCGCCATCGATGGCGGCCAGGGAGTGGCCCTGGCGCAGAGCACCTTGCCAGATCTCATCCTGATGGACATGAGCCTGCCCGTCCTGGACGGCTGGGAGGCCACCAAGCAACTCAAGGCCAACCCGGCCACCGCCGGCATCCCCGTCATTGCCCTCACGGCCCACGCCATGGATAGCGACCGGCAAAAGGCCATTGGCGCCGGGTGCGACGATTTTGACACCAAACCCGTCGAACTCGCACGCCTGCTCGGCAAGATCGAGGAATTGCTCAAGAAATTTCCGCCGAAGGCATGAGTAATTCCGGTTCCAGCCTACCTGGCAGCGGCACCAAGTCGCCGTTGTCGATTGCGCCCTTGCTGAAGGCGATCCGGTCACGGGACCTGGAGGCGCTTTCCCGCCTGCGGCACTCCCTGCGCACGCCCCTCAACCAGATCATCGGCTACAGCGAGATGCTGATGGAGTCGGCGGAGGAAAACAACGTTAGCAGCATCCTCGTCGACCTGAAGCGCATCCATACGTCGGGCGGCCAGCTGCTGGCCCTGATCAACGACGCGCTCGCCCCCTGGAAAATCGAGACGGGGAAAATCGATTTCCCCGGGATGCGGCGAGACATGCGCACGCCGCTCAACGCCGTGATCGGCTACGCCGAACTCTGCCTCGACGAAGCCAACGCCAACAACCACACGGAATTGGTCAAGGATCTCCAGAAAATCCTCCTCGCCGCGCAAAACCTCTATGCGCTCTTCGAGAGCCAGGACTACCCCGATCAAATGGACGCCAGCGGCCAGATCGGCGACATCAACAGTCTCGAGGCCACGGCCGCAGCGGCCAGCAAAGCGCCCGAGACGGCCCCGCACGATTTCGGCATCACGGCCGCCCCGGTGCCCACGGCCAAGCTGCTGGCGGTTGATGACGACGAGATGAATCGTGACATGCTGGTCCGGCGACTGACCAAGCTGGGTTACGAGGTCGGCGAGGCCAGCACCGGCCGCGAAGCGCTGGCGAAGCTGAAGGACGGCAACTTCGACCTCGTGCTGCTCGACATCCTCATGCCGGACCTCGATGGGTTCCAGACGCTGGAGTTCATGAAAGCCGACCCTCGCCTCCGGCACGTCCCGGCCATCATGCTGACCGCCCTCGACGACGTGGAGAGCACCGTGCGCTGCATCGAGGCGGGCGCGGAAGACTACGTCCCCAAGCCCTTCAATCCCACGATTCTTCGCGCCCGCATCACGGCATCGCTGGAGAAGAAGCGGCTGCGCGACCAGGAGCAGGCCTATCTGGCGCAGCTGCAGATTGAGCGGTCCAAGTCCGAGCGACTGCTCCTCAATGTCCTGCCCAAGGCCATCGCGGAACGCCTCAAGGCCGGCCAGCGGACCATCGTCGACAGCTTCATCGATTCCACCGTGCTCTTTGCGGACATCGTCGGTTTCACCCGCATCGCCTCCAAGCAGTCCCCGCACCGCACCGTGCAGCTGCTCAACGAGATTTTCTCCGGTTTCGACCGCATCGCGGAGCAACTTGACCTCGAAAAGATCAAGACCATCGGCGATGCCTACATGATGGTCAGCGGCGTGCCCGTCATGCGCAACGACCATGCCGAGGCCTGCGCCAACGCCGCGTTCGAGATGCTCGAGACGGTCCGGGTCTTCAACCGCCGCCATCAGCTCGATTGGAGCATCCGCATTGGCATGAACAGCGGCCCGGTGGTCGCCGGCATCATCGGCACCAAGAAATTCTCCTACGACCTGTGGGGCGACACGGTGAATATCGCCAGCCGCATGGAATCGCACGGCCAGGCCGGCAAGGTGCAGGTGTCGGAAATCACCATGAAGCTGCTCGGGGACAAATTCCTGTACGAGCCGCTCGGGCAGATCGACATCAAGCACTCCACGCGGGTGCCGGCCTACCTGCTCCGACAGAAAACGGACAAGAAATAGCCGCCGGCCTAGCCCCGGTCGCGGGTTACTTCGCCGTCCACTTGAAGACCAGCCCGGACAAGCCCGGCAGGGTCAGGCTCAGCGATTGTTCGTAGCCATCGGCCAGGGCCGTCGCGGACTGCTTGCCCCCGTGGTTGCCGAAGCCGGTGCCACCGTAATAGGTCGAATTGGTGTTCAGGATTTCCCGCCAGTAGCCGGCGTAAGGCACCCCGACCATGTAGCGCGTCCGGGTCATGGGCGTCAGATTGCAGACCACCAGGTAGGCGGACTTCTGCGCCTCGTCCAGGCGCAGGAAACTGATCACGCTGTGGTCGCCGTCCGTGCAGTTGACCCAGCGAAAGGCGGCCGGCCGGAAATCCGTGCCGCTGAGCACCGGGTCGCCGGTGTACAGCTTGTTCAGGTCGCGGACCAGATGGCGCAACCCCTCGTGCTCGGGCTCGCTCAGCAGGTGCCAGTCGAGGCTGGCATCATGGTTCCACTCCGCCCGCTGGCCGAATTCACAGCCCATGAAGAGCAGTTTCTTGCCGGGATACAGCCAGACATAGGCATAGAGGGTACGGAGATTAGCCGCCTTTTCCGGAATGCTGCCGGCCGCCATCTTGTTCAGCATCGAGGCCTTCAGGTGCACCACCTCGTCATGCGAGTAGACTGAGATGAAATTCTCCGAATACTGGTAGATCATGCCGAAAGTGAGCTTGTCGTGCGACCACTTGCGGTGGATGGGATCCTTTTGGAAATAGGCGAGGGTGTCGTGCATCATGCCCATGTTCCACTTGTAGTCGAAACCCAGGCCGCCGTCCTTGGTCGGCCGGCTCACCATGGCGAACGCGGTGGATTCCTCGGCGATGGTGATGGTGCCGGGATAATAGTGGTGGACCAGGTCGTTCACCTGCCGGAGAAAATTGATGGCCTCCAGATTTTCGCGGCCGCCGTATTGGTTGGGAATCCACTCCCCGGCCTTGCGCGAGTAATCCAGGTAGAGCATGGAGGCGACGGCATCGACCCGCAGGCCGTCAATGTGGTAGCGCTCCATCCACGACAGGGCGCTGGCGATCAGGAAACAACGCACCTCATGGCGGCCATAATTGAAGATCAGCGTCCCCCAGTCCATGTGCGCCCCCAGCCGCGGATCGGCGTGTTCGTAGAGGTGGGAACCGTCAAACTGCGCCAAGGCAAAGCTGTCGCGCGGAAAATGCGCCGGCACCCAGTCGATCAAAATGCCGATCCCGCGCTGGTGGAGGTGGTCGACGAAAAACTGGAAATCCTCCGGCGTCCCCCAGCGGTGGGTGGGTGCAAAAAAACCGGTGACCTGGTAGCCCCATGACCCGGTGAAGGGAAATTCGCTGACCGGCAGCACCTCGACATGCGTGAAGCCCATGTCGGCGACGTAGTCCGCCAGCAGCGGCGCCAGCTCGCGGTAATTATAGGGCCGGTTGGCCTCGGCCAGGTTCCGCTTCCAGGAGCCGAGGTGCACCTCGTAGATTGACATTGGCCGGTCAAGCTGGCCCGCCCCGGCGGCCCGCTTGGCCAGCCAACCGGCGTCCCCCCATTGATAACGGCTCGTGTCGCAGATGATCGCGGCGTTGTTCGGCGGGGCCTCGAAGTACGTGCCGTAAGGATCCGTCTTCATGCGCATGTGCCCCTGCTGATCCCAGATGGCAAACTTGTAGAGCTCGCCCTCGCGGACGTCCGGCACGAAAAGCTCCCAGACCCCGGAGCCGCCGAGCGGCCGCATGGGGTGGTACCGGGGATCCCAGCCGTTGAAATTCCCCACGAGCGAAACCCGCGACGCCGCCGGCGCCCACACCGCGAAAGCCACGCCGGGGACATCGCCCATCCGGCGCAGATGCGCCCCGAGCTTCTCGTAGATGCGGTGCTCATTGCCCTCGTTGAACAAGTAGAGGTCCTGCTCCGACAATGACGGCAAAAACGAGTAGGCGTTGTGGACCTGATGGATATCACCCCACGCCGTCTCGGACCGCAGTTGATACCGAAAAACGGATTTGCCCGGGATAAAGACTTCAAAAAATCCCTCCGGGGCCAGCTGCTCCATGACGTAGGCCGGCGCACCCGGGGCATCGAGCTCGACGACGGAGCATCTGACGGCGGAACGCATGAAAGCCCGGACCACGACACCGGCGACTTTCTCATGTGTCAGGGGATGCATGCCAAGCCAACCATGCGGGTTGGCCTGATGATTTCCGAGGAACGCGTTCAGCTCTTTGACGGGTATGATCACGGGCGAGAGCCTCACTGTGCCCAGTCACCCCGCCGCGTCTAGCCGAAACGTCATCTCTCGCTTCGCCCAGACCGGCCAGGCGGAACCCGCGGACCACCACCGCGGAACATTTGTCTCCCGGGCAGGTAGACAATCTCGCCATCTCCTGATCAAAAAAACCATTCCCAGCACGCGCCGGCACGAAACCCGGTCCCAAGTCACCTGCCAAATCTATTTGCGCCGCTCCCGTCCAGCCGCCACTTCAAGATGATGCGATTTGTCCGTCTCCGCCGTCGTCTGACCGCCCTCGGGTTACTCCTGACCCTGGGCGCCGGGCTGGGGCTTGCCCAGACCGGCCAGCCCGAGGTGACCGGCAGTAATTTCACCTTCCTGGATGCCACCAAGGAAACGGTCGTCACCGGCAATGCCCGTCTGACTTATGGTGAGATCCTCATCACGGCCGATGAAATTCGTTACAATGCCGCCACCAGCACCGCCGCGGCCCGCGGTCATTTCAACCTCACCTACGGCAAGCGCCGGATGGTCGCCGAGGAGGGCACCTTCAATCTGGCCACGAAAGGCATCCGCGTCCGCAATCTGCGCCTGGGCGAGTTCCCCGTCTATCTGTCCGGCGACACCGTGGATGGCACGCTCGACGAGATGGTGTTCAGCAACGCCAACGTCTTTTTCCGCGAGAGCGGCAGCTACACCCCCTCCCTGCGCGCGGAGCACCTGACCTACGTCAACGGCAAGATTGTCCGCGCGGAGGGCCTGAAGCTGGGCCTGCTGGGCGGGCACTTCCTCTCCTTTCCCCACTTCGAGCAGGCGCTCGACTCGACGTATATTTCCTACCTCAGCGCCAGCCTCGGGTACCGCGGCAATCTCGGTGCGTTGGCTGAAGTAGGCATGCACCTGCCCATCGCCGAGGGCGTCAAACTCGGCGCGGATGCCGGCTTTTACAGCGCCCGGGGCATCATGGTCGGCCCTTCCGGCCGGTATCATCAGGCCGGCAACGGCAATGCCGTGGACGGCTTCTTTCGCTCGGGCTACATCTACGATGTGGGGAGCAAACGGGGCAACGACATCCTCGGTGCGCCGGTGCCCCATAACCGCTCCTATCTGGAATGGCAGCACCGCCAGCAGGCGGGGGACTACTTCACCCTCAACGGCCAGTTCAACTACTGGAGCGACTCGGAAATCCTCCGCGATTTCCGGCACAAGGAGTTCGATCGGGTCCAGCAACCCGATTCATTCCTCGAGGCCGCCTATGCGCGCGACAATTACTCCCTCAGCGCCTTCGCCCGGTTTCATCCCAATTCCTTTCACCGTGTGCAGGAACGGCTGCCGGAATTGCGCTTTGACCTGCTCCCCACCGCCCTGCCGCTCGGCGTCTACGAGAGATTCACCGCGAGCGCAGCCGTCCTGCAGGCCGATAGCGATGGCACCGCGCCCAGCATCCGCACCAACCGTCTCGATGCCTATTATGGTTTGGAGCGGACCTTTTCCCCTGGCTCCTGGTTCACCTTCACGCCGGTCGCGGGCGGCCGGGTGACCCATTACACCGACGCCCGCGGGGCACGGAATGACTACACGCGCACCATCGGCGAAATCGGCTTTGATACCCACCTGCTCGCCAGCGGTGTTTTTGACTACAAGAACCCGGTCTGGGAGATCGACGGTCTGCGGCATCTGCTCCAGCCCACCCTCTCCTACCGCTATGCCCCGGCCGCCGGGGACGGCCGGGCTTATATCCCCCCCATCGACCAGCGCGTGTTCTCGACCTACCTGCAGCCCCTCTCCATTGGCGATTCCCGCAACCTGGACGATCTCACGGCGCTGAACACCCTGCGCCTCTCCATTGGCAACATCCTGCAGACCCGGGCGGCGAGTTATGGCTCGCGCAACCTGGCCTCGCTCAACTTTGCGGCCGATTACCGTGTCGACCCGGCCGCCGGGCAGCGGCCGCTCTCGGACATCTACACCGAATTCGCGCTGACACCCGCCCCGTGGGTGCGCTGGGAGATATTCCATCGCTTTGACCCGCACCAACCCAGCCAGCGCGAACTCAACACCGCCCTTCAGCTCATTGATCAGGACTGGTGGTCCGCGCGTCTCGCCACCCATTTTCTCAAAGGCAACTACCACGAATACTTCCTTGAATATCGTCAGCGCCTCAATGAGGTCTTTGATGTCACCGCCCTGTGGCGCTATGACGCCCGCAACCACCGGTTCGACGAGCAGAGTTACGGCGTCTGGCAGCGGCTCGGCCAGACCTGGGCCGTTAAATACGAGGTTTCCTTCTTCAACGGCCCACGGCGGGAAAGCTCCTTCTCCCTCAACGTCGAAGTCGAGTTGCTGAAGTTTTGATCCGGCAATCCCCTGCTTCGTGCCCTTGGTGGTTAACCGCCCGTCATGAACCCCAACATCGCCGCCAACCAGCAGCGCCTGTTTCTGGCCTTTCTCGGCGAACTGCGGCCGCATCTCCGGAGTGACAGTTCGCTGCCCCGGCGGATCAAGGAGATCTTCTCCCGCAACCGCGCCATCGGCTCGCGCGATCGCAAACTCTACCGCGAACTGGTCTATACGGCGCTGCGCTACCTGCCGTGGATTGAGCCCTTCCTGGACGAGTCCCCCGCGAGTGCCGCCAAAATCACCGCGTGGCTCGCCCCCGAACTGAAACCCACTTCGGTCTACCGTGCCGCACACTGTGGAGACTGGCCCCCCGTCCCTGCCACCCTCGCGGAAAAGGCGACCGTGCTCACGCGCCTTATCCCCGGTAGGGCGAATCCTCCGGATGAGCCGTCCAACGCACCCACGGCTCGTCGGGACGACTCGCCCTACCCGTTCGCTCCTCAAGCTCTCCTTCCATCTTGGTTTGCGGAACACTGTCCCGCCGCCTTCACCGCCCCGCACCTCGATGCCCTCAACAGCCGGGCCCAGGTCTGGGTCCGGCTCCAGTGCAGCGACCGCAACCTCGTGCTCGACGAGTTTCGCGCCCAACACTGGGACTTCACCACCGCCCCTGAATTTCCCGACGCCCTCGGGCTGCCCCCGAACGCCGAGGTGGCCAACTCCGACGCCTATCGGCGGGGTTTCGTGGAAATCCAGGACCTCGGCTCGCAGCTGGTCCTAGCCCTCGCGCCCATCCCGCCTGGGGGCCGTTGGCTCGATGCCTGCGCCGGGGCCGGCGGCAAGACCCTCCAACTTGCCCGGCTGCTCGGCCCCGCGGGCCACGTGGACGCCACCGACATTCGCGTGGAGATCCTCGACGAGCTCGCTGATCGCGCCAAGCGCGCCCGGCTCGAAAACATCACCATCGTCCAAAAGCCGGCGGAACCATACGACGGCGTGCTCGTGGACGCCCCCTGCTCGGGCTCCGGCACCTGGCGCCGCCAGCCGCACCTGAAATGGTACGTGAAGCCAGCGACCATCGGCGCCTTCGCGAAAACCCAGCGGGAAATCCTGATCGCCAACGCCCCGCGCGTGAAGCCCGGCGGCCTGCTGATCTACGCCACCTGCTCGCTCAGCTATCACGAGAACCGCGATGTCGTCGCCGCGTTCCTACTGGCGCACCCCCACTTCCAGCCCGTGCCTCCGGCCCAAACCTACGGCGCCGAATTCGACGGCCTCGGCGCGTCCTTGCTGCCGGGCACCCACAATACGGACGGTTTTTATGTCGCTTCGCTCCGCCGGACGTGATCTTCGCCCCACGACAGCGTAATTCGTTTGGCGGAGGACGAAATATCCCGCTGAAGCCCAAAAGACCGGTGACAATTTGGCGTTTTTCCGGTTGCACGCCGCCCGCCCGCCCCCTCGACTCGGCCCGTGGTTGCCGAAGCTGATTATCGCATCAAATTGCCCGTGTTTGAGGGCCCCCTTGACCTGCTCCTCTTCCTGATCCGGAAGAACGAGCTGGATATCTATGACATTCCCATCGCGAATGTCACCAAGCAGTACCTGGAGGTCATCTATGCGATGAAGGATTTGCAGATCGAGGTGGCCGGTGAGTTTTTCGTAATGGCCGCCACCCTCATGGAGATCAAGAGCCGGATGCTGCTGCCCAAGCACCAGCAGGCCATCGATCCCAATGCGGAGGAGGATGACCTCGACCCGCGCTGGGAGCTGGTCCACCAGCTGCTCCAATACAAGAAATTCAAGGAAGCGGCCGGCAACCTCGGCGAGATGTCGCTGGAGGCCCAGAACATGCTCAGCCGCCCGGCCTCGGCCTTTGCCCCGGCCTCGGAGCGCCCCCTGTCCCACGTCGACCGGATCGATCTCTGGAATTCCTTCAATCTCGTGCTCCGCCGCCTGGCCGAGAAGCTTGTCGTCGGCAACATCCACGCCGAGCAGGTGACGGTCTCGGATCAGATGGAATTCATCCTGGAGCGGCTGAAAACCACGAAGGTCTTCAATTTTTCCGAGCTGTTCGCCGAAAAAATCTCCCTCCGCCGCCTGGTGGCCACCTTCCTGGCCCTGCTGGAACTGACGCGCCTGGCCAGGCTCACCCTGGAGCAGACGGAGGCCTTCAGTGACATCCGTTGCACGGCCGTGGAGCCAAAAGCCCTTGAAATCGCGCCCGAGGCGAACACCGTCACTTTGCCCGATGAAGAAAGCCCCACGCCGCAAAACTAAATCCGCCCACCTGCTGGGCATTGGCCTGGACAACGCCGATGGCCACAAGCGCCTGACTTCCGCCGAGCAATTCACCATCGTCGGCGGCTCCGACGAGACCCACGGCCGCATGACCGAGACCGTCATCAAGACCTTCGAGGAGCTCAAGACCCGCGGCAAGCAGCTCAAGGCCGTCGAGCCGCAGGAACTGGCCGAGATCATCCAAAAATCGACGCCCCGCTAGCCACCTGGAGCGGCCTGTCCGCGCAACCCGCCGCCAAAGTAAACCCGGTTGACTAAATAACCCCTTCCGTCGACGCTGCTGGCGACCACTTGCATTTTCCGCTTCCCTCACTTATCTCCCACATCATGTCCGACAAGATCTCCAACCTCGATAGCACCTCATTCAAGTCCGCCATCGCCAGTGCCACGCCCACCCTGGTGGACTTCTGGGCCCCGTGGTGCGGACCCTGCAAGGCCATCGCGCCGATTCTGGATGAATTGTCGACCGAGTTGGCCGGCAAGCTGAATATCGCCAAGGTCAACGTAGACGACAACGGCGAGCTCGCCGCGGAATTTGGCGTCCGGGCCATCCCGACCATGCTGCTTTTCAAGGGTGGCCAGAAGATCGACCAGTACGTCGGCATGATGGACAAGGCTTCCCTCACCGCCAAACTCGCCGGCAAAATCTAAGTCCGTCCCGATCTACTTTCTCGCCGGAGCCGCGGGCTCCGGCTTTTTTATGAAGCCGTGATGGGCCCTGGCTCCTGCCTACCTGCCCGCCATCACTCCAGCGCTAAGTAACGCCCCGAACGCCGCGAGGTACTTAGCCGTCGCCCCGAGTAGTGCGATTTGCTCGCCCGGCTCCTGGGATCGCGCCAACGAGGTGGTGAGTTGGACGGCCCAGGGCGCAAGCAGGAGGGGCAGCAGCACCGGCCAGTGGTAACCATACAGGAAAAGCGCTGCTGGGCAGCACAGGGCAAAGGCGGCGGACAGGGCGTACTGCCAGACGGCAAATTTCCGGCCAAAGCGCACCACCAGGGTCTTTTTTCCCGCCGTCCGGTCAGTCTCCACATCCCGATAGTTGTTCGCGACCAGAATATTGGCCGCCAAAAGTCCAAGGGCGGCGGCACAAGAGGTGACATCGCCCGCCACGTAGCCGGCCTGCACGAAGAAGGTGGTGTCAACGGCCACGAGGCCAAAGAAAATGAAGACAAACAGATCGCCCAGCCCGTTGTAGCCGAGCGGAAATGGGCCACCGGTATAGGCAATGCCCGCCAGGATGCTAACGATGCCAATGGGCAGCAGCCACCAGCCCCCGCGGTTGATCAAGAGCAGTCCGACAAGGAACGCAGCGGCAAACACCACCACCATCGCGCGCCACATCGTCGCCGGGGCGACAAGACCCGCCGCCACCGCACGCCGTGGCCCGAGACGTTGCGCCGTGTCCGCACCGTGGACAAAATCATAATAGTCGTTCGCGTAGTTGGTCCCGATCTGGACGAGCAGGGCAAACAGGACACAAATGGCGGCATAGCCCACATGCGCCGAGCCATGGGCGGCAGCAAGCGCCGTTGCGACCACGATCGGAATGATGGCCGCCGGCAAGGTCCGGAGCCGCGCCGCCTCAATCCAGATGCGCCAGGGAAATTTCATCGGACTCAAGGTATCACCCTAAACTTGGCGAGAGGGACGAAGTCCAGGTCTTACTCATGGTTGGCCCGCAGTCCTAGTGTCTGGCCGGTGCATGTCAAAGGGATGCTCAGACAGCAAACTCACCGCGCCGCCAACTGCTGCTCCAGCGCCTGAATCCGGGCGACGACCACCTCCTTTCGCGCCGCCGCATCGCCCTCCGGCAAGCGGGGTAGAATCTGCCGCAACCAGTCCCGCGCCTCCTCCAGTCGGCCCATTTTCTGCAGCAGCTCGGCGTGGATGCGGGCGGCATAATAGGGCGCATCGTCCTGCTGCGCGGCTTGCCGATAATATTGCGCGGCCTGCGCCAGATCGCCGGTGCGGCGAAGGTGAAGGTTGGCCATTTCGATGAAGAGGGCGGCATCCTTGCCATGCCAGCGGAGGCCTTTCGCCAGGAACTGCAACGCACTTTGGGCGTACTCGGCCTGGATCTTCCGCCGAAAGGCCCACGGCACCGAATTAGTGAGCCGCCACTCCGGCATGTCGTAGGCCATCATGCGGGCGCCGTTGAGCCAGTAATAAACCGGCCGTTCATCGGCGGCAACGGTCAGTTCCAGCCAGGTCATCGTGGTCGTGGCGTCCCTTCGCTCCCACGCCCGATTGGCCTGCAACCAGCAGCCACTGGCCACCGCGCAGCGCAGACCGCCCAGCACCGACAAGGCGGTGCCATGACCGGCCAGCGCGACCAGCTGTTCCGACCGATCCCTGGCGGCCCCCGCCAAGATCAGCTCAAGCGGTCGCAGCACCGTCGCCATCGCCAGAATGGAGGCACAAGCCGCCCCCAGGCCCACCAGCCTAGAATTCGCGATGCTTAAAGCCATGGGAAGCGAGCACGCCAAACAGGAGCAGGTACACGGCCCAATAGAGCGACAATCCCAGACCCCAGGCGGCGGTTGGCGTGATGCTGGGGTCGAGCAACCTTTCCGCATCAAAGACACCCAGGTTCGGCCAGGCCCGCAGCCAATTCAGTCCGCCGCCCGTGGCCCACGGTCGCAATTGGCCGATCAAGGCGAGCAGCAGGCCGGCACAACTGGCAAACAACACTGATCCGGCGTAACTGCACACCAGCATGGTCATCGCCGCCACCAGGGTGCTTTTCATCCACAACATGGCGCAGGCGTAAAAGAAAAACCGCGGCAGGAGCGGCCCCACGCCCAGCTGGAGACCCCGCCACATCAGTATGCCGGCAAACAACAGGCTCAGCGCCATCAGATACACCGCGAGCAAGCCCGCTATGCCCGCCAGTTTTCCGGCCACGTATTCCCAGCGGCGCACCGGCCGCGTCAGCACCGCATAAATCACGCGCGATTCCATCTCCCGAAAGAGCAATAGCGGGGTCATCAGGGCCGCCAGCACCGTCCCGCTCAGGCCAAGTGAACCCAGACCGAGATCCTCCAGAAATTTCAATTCCGCCGACCCGAAGTTGAACTCGCGCAGGCCAACCGCCCCGCCCAACAGCGCCGCCCCCGCGAGTACGCCCACGAGGGTCAGGCGCTGATGAAGCCCCTCCGCCAGGGTATGGCGGGCCAGGGCCCGGATGCGCCGGAGCGACGCCGGCAGAGCGGACCAGGGTGTTTCAGCCATAGGCGTGGAGCCTTTCCAAGTAAAGTTGCTCGAGACGGGAGGGGGTCGGAATCAGAGGGTGCGCATCTCCCATCAATTCCCCCGCTGGACCTTCGAGCAGCAACCGCCCATGACCAAGGATGGCGAGGCGATCACACACGGCACCGGCCGAGGCCAGCAGATGCGAACTGAACACGATGGTTTTGCCCTTCCCGGCCAGTTCTCGGATCAGGCGATGCAACGCCAGCCGCCCTTCCGGATCGAGCCCGCTGGCCGGCTCATCGAGCAGAATCAGGGCCGGGTCGTGGATGATCGCTTGCGCCAGACCCAGACGCTGCACCATGCCTTTCGAATACGTCCCAATGGGCCGGGCGCCCACCGTCGCCAATCCGCCCCAGGCCAAGACTTCCGTCACCCGCTCCTGCAGGGTAGTCGAAGCCAGCCCGCTCAGTTCGCCGCAGTACCGCAGAAAAGCCGCACCGGAAAGATGCGGGGAAAAGTGGGGCGACTCCGCCAGATAACCGACCAAGGGTCGGGCGGCGTCGCTGCCGGCACGATGACCAAACACGCGGCACTCGCCCGCCGTGGGTGCGATCAGGCCGGCCAGCGCCTTGAGTGTCGTGCTTTTGCCGGAGCCATTGGGTCCGAGCAAGCCAAGGACTTGCCCCGCTTCCAGCCGCAGCGTCAACGCCTGCACGGCCTGAATTCTCCCGCCCAGCCAGCCGAGCCGGTAGCTCTTGGCAAAGCCGTGCAATTCCACGGCACAGGCACTGCCATCCGTGGGGCTCATCGCATGGCGAATCCCTGGTACTGCGGCTCCCGGCGTGTCTCCGTGAGCTCCGCTTTGCGAATATAGCTGGCCATCCGCTCCTGCACGGCCGCCACGAAATCGCGCACCTCGCCGAGCGCCCCCTCGGCGTCGAGTTGCACCCGGCCATCGGGCAGATTCTGGACGCAGCCGGAGACGTCGTACTCCTTGGCCACCTGCAGGGACTGATAGCGGAAGCCCACGCCCTGGACCCGGCCGCTGAAAAATACCCTAACATGATGCACTTCAGGCATGAGGAAGAAAGAGTGGCGGCCCGGGGAAATTCAAGACCAGCCCCGTCACTATGACCAGAATTATATTTGCCAGCGCCACCACTCTGCGCACAGTGGCCCCGACACTGCAAAGTGCCCTTCATTACATGACCAATTCTGATTCCGACGGTTTGTTCGACAACGACTGGGAAGACCGGGGAGAGTTAGCTTGGACCGAGTCCGATTGGATGAAATATCTCGGCGAACAGGAAGACGCGGTGCGCGATTACCTGAAGCATTACGACCAACTGCCCCAGGCCACAGATCGTATCGACGAGGTGGCACGCCGCATGGGCTGGGAACTGGCCGAAAATACCGCCGCGGAGAGTGGGGACGAAACCGAAGAAGCCGAGGCCGAGGAAGCCTTTGATGGCGATTGGGACCCTTACACCCTGCATCGCAATCCGGTCTATATTTCCTCCCGCGCCCTCTACCTGAGCCTGATCGCCCACTGGGAGCGCGTGGCCGCCCAACCCGACCGTGTCCCCGCTGTCCTTGGTCTCACCCTGCAGTCCTCCCTGTACCGCGGCAACGAGCAGGTGCTGCAGGCGGTCCAGGCACTGGAGATGGGCGACTACACCTTGGCAGTCTGTCTGTTCAAGCGCGCCCTGGGTGAGCTGAACGTTACCTTCGCGCGGCTCAGCCAGCCGGATGTGGCCAGCAACGCCCTTGCCCTTCGTTTCCGGGAGTACGCCCTGCCCCGCCTGTTTGACCTGCGGGAAATCTGGCTCCGCGTCATGAACGAGTGCCGCCTGAGCCGGCCGGACGATTCCCTGCCGGAGTAACGCTAGGTTCGCCGGCGCTTTGCCGTCTGAGAGCGCGTGGGCGAAACCGCGCCGGTGGCCTTATAGGCCCCGGACTTGAGCGACTTGATCTGGTCGCGCAACAGCGCCGCACGCTCAAACTCCAGCATGTTCGCCGCCGCCTGCATCTCGTCCTCCAACTCCGCAATGACCGCGGCCACATCGTCGGCGGATTCCGCGACGACTGCCGCGTCGTTCCGCTGCTGGCCATCGTAGACATGGAGACTGGCCTGCACCCCGCGCTTGACGCTCCGGGGCGTGATGCCGTTCGCCTCATTGTAGGCCTGCTGCTTGGCCCGGCGAGCGGTCACGGTTGCCATCGTGGTCCGAATGGATTCGGTGATGACGTCGGCGTAAAATATGACCCGGCCCTTTTCGTGGCGCGCGGCTCGACCGGCTGTCTGCATCAGGCTGGTGGCACTGCGCAGAAAGCCCTCCTTGTCCGCATCGAGGATGGCCACCAGGGCCACCTCGGGCAGGTCGAGACCCTCGCGCAGGAGATTGATCCCGATCAGCACATCAAAATTGCCCTGGCGCAGGTTGCGCAGGATTTCCACGCGCTCCAAGGCGTCGATGTCGGAATGCAGGTATTCCACCCGGACCTTCGCCTCCCTCATGTAGGTGGTCAGATCCTCGGAAAGCCGTTTGGTCAGGGTCGTCACGAGCACCCGCTCGCCCTGCCCTGCCGCCTGCCGGACCTCACTGATCAAGTCCTCGACCTGCCCCTGCGTGGGCCGCACGGTGATCACCGGGTCGAGCAGGCCCGTCGGCCGGATGATCTGCTCCGCGATCACCGTGGATTGCTCCAGCTCAAACCGGGCGGGAGTGGCGGAGACGTAGAGGGTCTGGCCGGTGATCGACTGGAACTCGCTGAAGCTCTGCGGGCGGTTGTCCAGCGCGGAGGGCAGCCGGAAACCGAAGTTCACCAACGTGCGCTTCCGCGCCAAGTCGCCGTTGTACATTCCGCCGATCTGCGGGATGGTCACATGACTTTCATCGGTCATGAGAAGAAAATCCTTGGGAAAAAAGTCGATCAGGCAGAACGGGCGATCCCCGGTCTTCCGGCCGGTCATGTGCAGGGAATAATTTTCGATGCCGTTGCAAAAGCCCATTTCCTGCAGCATCTCGAGGTCATAATTGGTGCGCATCCGGATGCGCTGGGCCTCGAGGTATTGTTGGTTTTTCTCGAAGTACGCCACCCGCTCCTCCAACTCCGTCTTGATGCCGGTGATGGCGGCGTCCAGTCGCCCCTTGGTCGTCACGTATTGGTTGGCGGGATAAAGCTCGAATTGCTCGGCCTGACGCAGCACCGCTCCGCCCACGGGCTCAAACTCCGTCAGCGCCTCGATGACATCATCAAAAAACTCCACCCGCAGGCCATGCTCCAGGTACGCCGGCATCACATCGACCACGTCGCCGCGCACGCGAAAGGTGCCGCGCTTGAGCTCGTAATCATTGCGCTCGTAGAGATTCTCCACAAGGCGCTCCAGAAACTGGTTGCGATTCAAGGTGGCCCCCCGGCGCAGCGTGATGCGCATGGCCGAGAAATCCTCCGGGGACCCCAGGCCATAGATGCAGGAGACGCTGGCCACCACGATGACATCGCGCCGGCTCACCAGTGAGCTGGTGGTCGCGATGCGCAGCCGCTCGAGTTCCTCGTTGATGGAGGAATCCTTTTCAATGAATGTGTCGCTCGTCGGCACATAGGCCTCAGGCTGGTAGTAATCGTAGTAACTGACGAAATACTCGACGGCATTGTGCGGAAAAAAACCCTTGAACTCCGAGTAGAGCTGCGCCGCCAGCGTCTTGTTATGGGACATGATCAGCACCGGCCGGTCCAGCTGGGCGATGATGTTCGCCATGGTGAAGGTTTTGCCCGAGCCCGTGACCCCGAGCAGGGTCTGGTGCCGGTGCCCGGCCCGGAATGACTCCACCAGCTTCGCGATTGCCTGGGGCTGGTCGCCGGTCGGCTGGTAATCTGACTGGAGTTGGAAGAGGGACATAGACGATGGCGTTCAGGGCGGGCGGCAGATTGCCGAGCAAGCTTGCCAGCCGCCGGGGAATTGCAAGCCGTGGGCTAGAGCCCGAAGATTCTAAGCACCCCGCCCCGCAGGCTGGCCCAAAATTTCCTCACCTCCGCCTGTTCACCCCGGGCCGAAGTTTCCTGGCACAGGAACACGCCGACGCCCTCGAACAAATCGTCGAACAGCGGGTTCATGCCCCGGAAATAGGCCCAGAAGGTTTCCGCCCGCACCGGCCGGTAGGCCAGACCCGGAGTGAAGCCGATGGTCGCATCCTGGTTGGTGCGCCGCGCCGGCCGCGGTTGACCCGGGGTCGGCGTCAGCACCTCCGCCCGTACGCCGCGGCTGCCGGCCAGCAGCAGCCGGCAGGGCCCGACAAACTCGAAGTAGCGAAACTGGCCCGTCACCCATGACTGGAAGGCAAACAAGCGCCAATGGCGACGAATGGTCAGCCGGCCGCCGCCCAGGCCGATCGCCCCCACGAGAAAACTGGGGCGCAGCACGAGGGAGGCGTCGGCGGGCACCAGCACCACCGCCACTTCCGTGTTGGGATTATCCTGGCAGGAAAAGGTCGCCTGATAATTTGCCGCGTCGGACTGGTTGCTCATCTCGATCAGCTCGGTCAGGCCGGCGGCCAGGCAGGTCAGCGGCATCCGCCAGTCCAGCACGGACTTTGTCCGCTTGCTCAAGCCTTCGTCGGAGGACTGCAGGAACCGCTCCTTCACCCACAGGGTGTCGCCCGGCCCGAGGGGCAGGTCGACGGCGGCCCGGCTGGAGGTGATCACCGGCAGCGACACGACGGCCGGTCCCAGCACGATCGGTGACCGCCGGGAGACCAGCGGAGCAAAGGCGAAATAGCAAAAAACCCTGCCCAGGGGTGGTCCAAGAAAATAGAACCCGACAATCAGCAGCAGATGCAGCCCGTATTTGTCCCGGGCGGCCCGTGCATAATGCAGCACGCGCGATTTGCTTTCCTCCGTCACCTTGAGCTGAACCTGCATCCGGCCCAGCGCAATTTCCAGCCCGTCCCGCTCCCACTGCGTCCGCTTCAGTCCCTGCTCCAGTTCCAGGACGCGACGCAGCGCCGCATTTTCCATCTGCGCCAGACGGGTGAGCCGCTCCTCGTTCTCCCGGTATTGGGCCGAGTCCGTGGTGAGCCGGCTGAAGGGACCGGCGAGGGCATTGATCTCGCGCGTCACCTTCGCGGCCTGCGCCGCGCGGTCTTTTTGGGCGGCGATTTCAACCCGGGTCGCCGCCATGCGGGCGTCAACGTCAGCCAGGGCCGCCTGCAGCTTGGTTGTCTCCCCGGTCAGGGCCCGGACAATCTCCAGCCGGCGCACATCGAAATCCACCTGATCCCGCAGAAAAATCCACAGGCCCAGCCCCGTCAGGCCCAGCACGCCCAACAGCAGCGCAAATGTGAGCTTTTGCGCCAGCCACGATATAATTCGGCCAATTGATCCCATAAATCACGCGGACTGTAAGTCCGATTAGATTGTTTCATTGAGTTGAGGGAACCACCCGAAGCCAATTGCTAAACTCAACCCAATCAACCAACCTGAGGAAAACAAACCCCGGGGCTTCGGCCCTAATTCCCCATGGCTCTCACTCATACGATCTATAATTCGCCTGTCTTTCAGCAGGCCTGCAACCAATTCGACATTGCCGCGGACATCATCGGCATGGAAGCCGGCCTCCGCGAGCGCACCAAGCGCCCGCGGCGCTGCGTCATCGTTTCCATGCCGGTCCGCATGGACAGCGGCAAAGTGGAGATTTTCGAGGGTTACCGGGTGCAGCACAACCTGTCGACCGGCCCGGCCAAGGGTGGCATCCGGTTTCACCAGGACGTGACACTGGGCGAGGTCGCCGCCCTTGCGATGTGGATGAGCTGGAAGTGCTCGCTGGTCGGCCTGCCCTACGGCGGAGCCAAGGGCGGCGTGGTCGTCAACGCCCGGGATATGTCCCAGACTGAACTAGAGCGCCTCTCCCGCCGCTACATGCAGGAAATCCTGCCTTTCATCGGGCCCAACGTGGACATCCCGGCACCCGATGTCGGCACCAACGAGCAGGTGATGGCCTGGATGATGGACACCTACTCCAATCACGTCGGGCACTTCGACCCGGGCGTCATCACCGGCAAGCCCATCGCCATCGGCGGTTCGCTCGGCCGGCGGGAAGCCACCGGCGAGGGCGTGGCCTGGTTCGTCAAAGCTTATCTGCAGGACCTGGGCATTCCGCCCGAGAAAACCACCGTCATCATCCAGGGCTTCGGCAATGTCGGCAGTGAAGCGGCGCTGGCCCTTTATGACTGGGGTGCGGAGGTCATCGGCATTTCGGACTTTACCGGTGCCTACTACAATCCGAAGGGCATCAACCTCAAGGACGCGCTGGCCCACACGGCGGCAAACAAGTCTTTGCAGGGTTTTACCGGCGGGCAGGCCATGACCAACGATGAGATGCTGGAACAGCCCTGCACCGTGCTGATCCCGGCCGCATTGGAGCGCGTCATCACCGAGAAGAATGCCCGCAAGTTGAGATGCCGTATGCTGGCGGAAGGCGCCAACGGCCCGACCACCAACGAGGCGGACAAAATCATCACGGAGCGGGGCGATATCGAGCTGATCCCGGACGTGCTCTGCAATTCCGGCGGCGTGATCGTCTCCTACTTCGAATGGCTGCAAAACCTGCAGAACTATTATTGGACCAAGGGGGAGGTCTTCGACAAACTTTACCGGATGCTCGCCAAGGCCAAGGCCTCGGTCGACGAGACGCAGAAGAAGTACGGCTGCAGCCGCCGCACGGCCGCTTTGGTGCTGGGCATCTCCCGGGTTGCCGAGGCGAAGGCCAAGCGCGGCCTTTTCCCGTAATGCGGCCAAAGAGCGCATACCTCGGCAGGCCGCGGCCGGCTGCAGCTCCATGATGCGCCGGCCCGGTCTCTTGCTACTGGCGCTGGTCCCCCTGGGGGTGGCCGCCGTCGATTACGATCTGGTCATCCGGCATGGCCGGGTGATCGACGGCACCGGCCGACCCGCCTTTGCATCTGATGTGGCCGTCAAGGACGGACGGATCGCCCTTGTCGGGCAGGTTGAAGGCACCGGCCGCCAGGAAATCGAGGCCGCCGGACAAGTCGTGGCCCCGGGCTTCATTGACGTCCACACCCACTCCGAAGACATCGCTGAGTTGCCCGTGGCGGAGAACTTCCTCCGCATGGGGGTCACCACCATCATCACCGGGAACTGTGGCAGTTCCAAACTGGATGTGGCGGGCTTCTTTGCCGAGCTGGAACAGACCAAGGTGGCCGTCAATGTCGGTACGCTCATCGGCCACGGCACCGTTCGACTGGAAGTTCTCGGCAGCAGCATCGCCCGGCCACCGACGGCCGCCGAGCTTGAGCGCATGAGGGCTATCGTGGATCGCGGCATGCAGGACGGGGCGGTTGGCCTCAGCACGGGGTTGATCTATCTCCCCGGCGTATTTGCCAAGACCGACGAGATTGTCGAACTGGCCAAGGTAGTGGCGAAACACGGCGGCATCTACGCCAGCCACATGCGATATGAAAACTCGCGGATCATCGAAGCGCTGGCGGAAATCACGCAAGTTGCCCGCGAAGCGCATCTGCCGATTGAGGTATCGCACCTGAAGCTGGGCGGCCCATCAGCGTGGGGGCGGGCGGCCGAGGTACTCGCCTATCTGGACCGGGCCCGTGCCGAGGGGCTGAGTATCACCCACGACCAATACGTGTATACGGCCTCCAGCACCAGCCTGGGCTCACGCATCCCGGAGGAGGCCCTGGCAGGAGGCCTGGATAGTTTCCGCGCCCGACTGGCCGATCCGGCCGCCAAGGCCAAAATACGCTCGGCCATGAAAGCCGCGCTGGAACGCAGCCAGAATGCCGATTTCGAATTTGCGGTGATCGCCAACTTTGTCCCGGACCCGTCACTCAACGGCCTGTCCATCCCCGCCGTCGCCCGACGCCTGCGCGGGAGTGCAACGCTGGACGACCAGATTGAGACCATCTTGGACGTCGAAAGCCGGGGCGGCGCCGCCGCCATCTTCCACGGCATGGATGAAGCAGATCTGAAAAAATTCCTTGTCCACCCGCTCACCATGGTGGCCTCGGATTCTTCGCCCCGCAAATTTGGCGAAGCCGTGCCCCATCCTCGCGGTTATGGCAACAATGCCCGGGTGCTGGCTCGCTATGTTCGCGAAATGAAATTGCTCACGCTTGAGGAGGCCGTCCGGAAGATGACCTCCCTGCCGGCCCATACTTTTGGTCTCGCCGGGCGAGGCAGCCTCATCCCGGGCAACCGGGCCGACCTGGTCGTCTTCGATCCCGCCACGGTGAGCGATCAATCCGTCTATGCCGATCCGCATCATTACGCCATCGGGTTCAGCAACGTCGTGGTGAATGGCGTGCCGGTGATCCGTCAGGGGGAACTCACGGGCGAGCGTCCCGGCGCGGTTGTCCGCCGAGGCAAGTAACCGCCCCCCGGGCCGGCGCCTTTACAGCACCAGGAACGAAAAGGCCACCAGCAGCGTCGGCAGCAGCGCGCCGAGCAGCAGACCCAAGGGGGAAACACCATCCGGAAAATAGCGGGCGAGAATGGACTGGCCGGCCGGATTGGGGGCATTGGCGATCACGGTCAGGCCACCCCCGGTCACCGCGCCCGCCACGACGGCAAACTTCAGCGATTCCGTGAAATCAGGCACCAGGGTGGCCAGGTAGGTGATCAGGGCATTGTCATTGAAGGCGGTCAAAATGGTCGCGCCCGCAAAGAGGGACTTTTCCCCCAGGCTGCCGAGCACCGGTGCGATCCACCAGCCCTGCAAGCCGCCATGGATGACGAGGCCGGCCAGAAAGAACCCGACCAGCAGCGGGCTGCGCAATTCCAGCCGGCTTTGGTGGTGGGCGGTGGCCTGGGCAAAGGCCATGAAGAACAGGAAGCCCCCGATGAACAGGGGCGGATGATGCGCCATCCAGACGGTGAACCCCAGGAACAGCAGGTGCACGAGTGTGACCCAGGCGGGCACAGGCTGTTCCACCGTGGCACTTGAAGTGGGGGCTGACTTCAGCGCCAGCAGTTCGCGGCGGAAAATCAGGAAATAGGCGGCATTGGCCATCACGATGCCGGTCAGGGCGTGCCCGCCAAAGTGGGTGAACATGTACGTCATGTCCCACCCCCACGCGGCGGCCACCATCAGGACCGGGGGGGCCGCAAAATGGGTCAGGGTCCCGCCAATGGAAATGTTGACGAAGAGCAGGCCGAGCGTCGCGTATTTCAGCCGGGTACTCGGCTGCAGCGCATAAAACTGCTTCGCCAGCAACAAGGCGGCAATGGTCATGGCCGCGGGCTCGGTGATGAACGAACCCAGCAGCGGGGCGACCGTCAATATGGCCAGCCACCAGGCCACGGGGCGGCCGCCACCCAGTGCCGCCACCAGGCGCAGGCACTGCTCCGCGAGCCGCACCACGGGGCGGGTCGATGCCAGCGCCATGACGACCACCACAAAGATTGCCTCCGTGTAATTCACTTTTTCTCCGAGGTAGTGGATGGCCGTTGCCGAACCTTTGAAACCGGCGATGGCCACCCCCAGGCAGAGGGCCCAGATGCCAAACACGGCTTCGACTTCGCCGAGGAAATGCAACATCTGGCCGAGAAAGCTGACCTCAATGGATTGTCCTTCCTCATCCCGATCCGCGGCCGGTTTGACCTTCAGTCGCGCGCGGTGTCGTTGCTCGACCACATGGGAGAGGTGCTGCAGATTGGGGGCCAGAAAGGTGTGCAGCACCGCGAGCAAAAAAATGCCCGTCGCCACCAGGTTGAATGGCTCGGCGGCGGCCCGGGCCTGCAGCACCGCCCAGACGCCGGCCCCGGCCGGGTCCGCATACGCCGACAAGTCCCGGGGAAAATCAGCCGCGGGTGGAAGGTTCGCCGCGTAACCTGTAGTGCTCGCCAAGGCGGACCAGGCCATGAATCGAGGGAAGAATTTCATCGGAGCAAGGCCGGCAGTTGATCAAGGCTGGTGATAAATTCATGGGCCTCGGCCCGGACCCTGGCCCGGGTCGTGTAGCGACCGAAGCCGACGAAGAGGTCCACCGCCGGTTTGGTTTCCAGATCGCTGACCCCGTCGCCGACCATGACGAGGCGACTGGGCGACAATTCGCGCCGGAGTCGGGTGATGCACTCGGGCTTGCCGCCGGAGCGGGTCGTCGGAAATGTTTCGTCAAATCCGGCGTAATTCCCCTGAGAATCAAAGAAGATATCCACCGCTTCAACCCGGGCAATGCCCAGATGGACCGCCAGCGGGGCGATCACCGGTCGGAATCCACCACTCAGGATCATGGGCGTCCAGCCTGCGGTCCGGCAGGCGTTGATCGTCGCCTTGGCCGTGGGTTCAACCTGTTCCACATAAAGCTGGCCGACCCGGTCCACTTCCGCGCGGTGGGGCCGGATCAGGGCCAACCGCCGGCCAAACACCTCCTCCACGGGAATCTTGCCCTCCATTGCCGCCATCGTTTGGGCCTCAACCTGCGCAAAGACCTCGGGCCCGCGCAACCGGGCGAGTTCGTCGATTCCCTCGATCGCACTGAGGGTCGAATCGCAGTCGAAAAGAATGATCCGGGGTGACGCCACGCGACACAGGCAATACACGAAATCGCCCGCTGCCTATACTTTTTTGCGCGCGGGGCCGGCGGGTGGACAGCAAAAAGCCCTCCGCCGTGGGAGGGCCTCGTCGGTCAAGCTGGTCGGGGTCTTATTTGACCTTGGTGGCGCGCTTGAACTTGTTGGTGAACTTCTCGACGCGACCCGCCGTGTCGACCATGCGCTTCTCCCCGGTGTAAGCCGGATGGGAGTCCATGGTGACATCACGCACGATCACGAAATAGTCCTGACCGTCGATCTTCTCGGTACGGGCGGACTTCATCGTGGACTTGGTGAGGAATTTCTTGCCGGTTCCGATGTCGAGGAAGCAGACGTTGTTGAGAGCAGGATGGCCTTCGGGCTTCACGGTAAAAAGTGGGTTGAATCAGCCTTGGCGCGCCTTGTAGCGCGGCTCGACTTTGTTGATGACGTAGATGCGACCCTTGCGGCGAACTACCTGGCAGGCCGGGTGACGCACCTTGGCGGATTTGATGGAGGAGACAACTTTCATAAAAGTTAGAAAAGAAGATGGTCGCCGTACCCCCTGTCAAAGCAAAAGATTTACCGCCGGGCAACATTAGGTGGACCGGGGCCCGGCAGTAGCCTAAATCGCTGGCCCGGCTAGTTTACCGATGGATCGTCGGGTTCGCCGGCCAGGAACTTCAAATCGGGGTCCAATTCACCCAGCAGGTTGCGCCACAGGGCCACGCCGTCGGCCTGTTCCAGCTGCCCCCCCTCGACGGGCGAAACAAACCAGGTGTCACGCTTCATTTCGCTTTCCAACTGGCCCTTGCTCCAGCCGGCATACCCGAGAAAGGCACGCACCGTAAGGCCCGGGGTGCCGATGAGTTCGGCGGCCTTCTCCGGTTCGATGCCGAAATGCAGCTGAAAGGCGTTCTCCTGCTTCAACCATTGCCAGGAAACGATGATCAACTGCTCCGGTTCGACCGGCCCGCCGGCATAGAGCGGCACGCCGGCCAGGGGGCCCAGCGCAAAGGACGAATTGATTTCCGCCAGCTGCTTGCCCAGCGGACGGTTGAGCACCACACCCATGGCCCCTTCGGGCGCGTGGGCGGACAGCAAAATGACGGTGCGCTTGAAATGCGGGTCGCGCATCACCGGATGCGCCAGCAACAGCTGACCCGCCAGACTTGTCGGCTTGCGCGAGGTGCGGCGTTCTTTCATGAGGCGGGCATCAGCCGGAGGAGGAAAATACGCCGCCGGGGCGGCGAGGGTCAGAGCTGGGTGACTTTCACGCCGGCATCCTGCAGGATCGGGGCGACCAGCGGGTCGTTGTGATAATCCTCGTGATAACGGATCTCGGCAATCCCCGCCGCCGCCAGAATTTTCGCGCAATTGATGCAGGGGAAATGGGTCACGAAGGCCACGCAGCCCTCGACGCTGGAACCGCGGCGCGCGGCATCGGCGATGGCGTTTTGCTCGGCATGCACGGTCGCCTGCTCATGCCCGTCGCGCAGGCGGGACGCGTGCGGCGTGCCGGGCAGATAGCCGTTGTACCCCGCGGCCACCAGCCGGTTGCGCCGCTCGCCGCTGGTGACAATCACACAGCCGACGTTCAGCCGCTCGCAGTTGGAGCGCGACGCGATCAGCTTTGCCATCGCCATAAAATACTCGTCCCAGCTCGGGCGGTGCGGGAAGGCGGCTATCGCCTGGGAAATCAGAACAACCGGGGATGCTTTGCGGGCGGCCATATCCACCACGGTGGGAATCACCGCGTGGCTGGCAAGGGGGAACATGGCCGGCCCGGCCGGCCCTCACCCCCGGCTTGCACGGTCCTGCCCCGCCCCTCAACCTGCCGCATGGCCTCGCTCCAGCAACTCGTCGATTATTGTGACAAACGCACCCGCCGCCTCGCGTTCAAGGATTTTCCGGGCGCCTGCAATGGCCTGCAGGTCGCCAATGACGGGCGCGTGACAAAAATCGGCGCCGCCGTGGATGCCGGTCAGGTCCCGTTTGAGCAGGCCGTCGAGAGCGGCGTTGATTTTCTGATCGTTCACCATGGCCTGTTCTGGGGCGGGGTCCAGCCGTTGACCGGCCCGGCCTACGGACGCTACGCCGCCCTGATTCGGGGCAACTGCGCCGTGTACTCGAGCCACCTTCCCCTCGATGCCCATGAGGAGATCGGCAACAACGTCCTGCTGGCCCGCCAGCTCGGCCTGAAGCCCCGCCGGCCCTTTCTCTTCCATGAAAACGAGCCGATCGGCTGGATCGCGCCCAACAAGCTCAAGCGGAGCCAGCTGTGCGCCCGCCTGGAGGAACTTTATCCACGGGTTGTCACCGTGGATTGCGGTTCCGCCACGCCGCGGCAAATTGGCTTCTGCAGCGGCAGCGGCAACAGCGCGGTTCCGCAGCTCCTGGCGGCCGGCGTGGATACGCTCATCACCGGCGAACTGCGCGAAGAGTGGTTCAACTACGCCCAGGAGCACCACCTCAACCTGATCTGCTGCGGCCACTACGCGACCGAGGTGCACGGGGTGAAGGCGCTGGCCGCGGAGCTCGCGAAGAAATTCCGGCTGCCCTGGGAATTCATCGAGACCGCCAACCCCCTTTGACCAGCCGGCCATGCCAAGAAATCCGAAAAGAGTCTTCCCCTTTCGCTGGTTTCGTGTGTTTCGTGGGGGCCGCGCCTGATGAAAAAAATCGCCATTCTCCACGGTCCCAATCTCGACCGGCTCGGCCAGCGCCAGCCCGGGATCTACGGCACCGCCACGCTCAAGGACCTGGAAAAATTGCTCCGCGCCGAGGCCAAAAAACTCGGCTTCACCCTGACATTCTTCCAATCGGCCCACGAAGGGGCCCTGATCGACAAGATCCATGCGCTCACCGACAGCGGGACGGAAGCCTTCATCGTGAATTTTGGCGCCTACTCGCACACTAGCATCGCCCTGCGCGACGCCCTGGCCAGCGCCGACCTGCCCGCCATCGAGGTCCATATCTCGGATATCAAGAAACGGGAGAAATTCCGCCGTCACTCGATGACGGCGGACGCCTGCATCGGCCTGATCTCGGGCAAGGGCTTCCCCGGTTATCTTGAGGCCCTTGGCGTGCTCGCCAAGCTGTAGGCCGGGCTTTGCGCTCGACATGCAGCTAGCCGGGGTTACCCCCCCGACCAGGACCACCTTAACTCATGGGCCAACATCTTCCCGACTTTTCCGAACCGTGCTGGTTTGTCTGCCACACCAAACCCCGGTGTGAGAAGAAATTCGCGGCGCTCATGGGGCGGGAGCAGTTTGCCCATTACCTACCCCTGCTCCAGAGCATCCGGCGCTACGGCACGCAGAAGAAGGTTTTCACCAAGCCTTTGTTTGCCGGTTATGTCTTCGTGCGACTGGAGCCGGAACGGAAAGACCGCATTTACCAGCAAGACTTGATCGTCCGGGCCCTGCCGGTGGCCAATGAAGCCTTGTTCCTGCGTCAACTGGAGGACGTGAAGACCATCTGCGCGTCCGGGCTCGAGGCTGCGCTGCACCCCCTGATGAAAAAGGGCACCCATGTGCGCGTGCAGGGCGGACCCCTGCATGGGCTCGAGGGATATGTTGATGATCCGGCGAACCCGCAGGGGATCGTGGTGTCGGTGGACGTGCTGCAACAGGGCCTCCTGGTCCGCTTGCCGTTCGAAAGCCTCCTTCTCCTCCCCTGATTCCTCATGTTTCGCCGCTTATTTCTTCCCGCCGGCCTCGCGTGGCTGGCCACCTTCGGTTGGGCCCAAGACCAACCCGTTGGCCCTGGCCGGACGCCGCAGGAGTCGATGCCCATCTATTCCCGCATCCGCGGCCTGTTCGACATTGAGCTGCCCCGCCTCGACCCGCCGGGCACGGTCAAGCTGATCCTTTATCCGCACATTGGCGATCTCATCCGCCGCGATTATATCCGCACCGACTTGGGCTTTCGCTGGGCACTGAATGACCATTTTGAGCTCAGCACGGCCGCCTCCACCTATCTGCCCCATGGGTTCAGTCCGGATTCGACCGGCTATGGGTTGGGCGAGATGAACTATGGGCTGAAATACATTGTCCATGATTGGCTGCAGCCCGGCAACGATGCCAGCATCAGCCTGGCGATCAAACAGCCCACCGGCCAGCCGCCCGCGGATCTGACGGATGGACACAACCACTACACGCCGAGTTTTGTCGTCCAGCACCGCTCCGGCCAATACCCGCACCTCAGCACTTTCGCGGGCACCACCCTGGATTTGGTTACGGCGAGTGGTGCAGCCGGGAATTTCCAGCTCAATCAGCCGCATGAGCATTCCCTCTCGGTTTTGGCCGGGGGAGTCTATGACATGGGCCAGCTCAAGTGGACGCTATCCGGGACCTATGCCACGACGGCCTTGATCGGCAAGAATCCGGAGCATTTTTTCTATCTCCAACCCGGCCTGGTTTGGTATGTGCCGAAAAAAATGGCCTTCCCCACCAAGACCCAGTGGGTCATCAGCCTGAGCGCCCCCATGAGTTGGGGACCGGACGGCTATCAGTTTAGTCTGACCTCGCGTTTGCGGGCGGAAATCACCTTTCGCCAAGTGATGGCCACGATGCGGGGCGCTAGCCTGCGATAGGCTGCGGCGGTCAACGACACGTCCAGCCCCACGCGAGCAGATGCAGGGTGAGGCAGGTGGCCAGGGCGGCGGCGACATCATCGACCACGATGCCCCACCCGGCCGGCCAATCCTGGAGTCGTCGTATCCCCAGCGGCTTGAGGATATCATAGAAGCGAAAGAGGGCAAATCCCGCCAGCCAGACAACCCAGAGCGGCCAGCCGGCGGCCGCGATCACCCGCCAGCCGAGAAAGCACAGCGGCATCACCGCAAATTCATCCAGGATCACCTCACCTGGATCCTTGCGGCCCAGGCGCACGGCCGCCTCGCCACAAAAAGCCACCGCGAGGTACAGTCCCACCGCCATCAACAGGAGCGAGCTGCCCAGCGGAAGAGGGTAAAAAAACACCAAGAAATACAGCATTCCCGCCAGCGCCCCCCAGGTGCCCGGGGCGGGCAATTTCATCCCGATGGGTCCGAGCGTGGCCACGCCCACGACCCAGCGGGTCGGCAGCGCCTGGGGCCAGCGGGGCGAAGGCAGCTTCATCCGCTTACTCCAGCACCACGTAGCCGTGGCGCCGGAAATAGGAAATGCCGGAGGTGATGGTCAGCACGGCGGCCAACAGGTACAGGCCCATGCCGATGTACTGGATGGACGCAATGATCCAGCGGTCACTGCTGGCAAACAGCGCGCCGTAGTCCTGCGCCATCATGCGGGCGCCCAGCAGCCATCCGATGGCGTTGAGCTGCACGAAGGTTTTCACTTTACCACCCTGGTCCGCCTCCACCACGAGACCTTTTTTCGCCGCCGCCATGCGCATGCCCGACACCATGAACTCGCGGCCCAGGATGCAGAGCAGCAGCAGCATGGCGTATTTTTCCAGACCCAGAAAGTAGTCGCCCACCACCAGCGCAATCATGAGGCCGATGACCATGACCTTGTCGACGACCGCATCCATGAAGCGCCCGAAGGACGACACCTCGCCGCGAGCGCGGGCGACCATGCCATCGAACCAATCCGTCAGTGCGGCGGCGATAAACAGCCAGAAGGTAATTGTCGCCGCCCAGCCGGCCGTCGTGTCCACCTGCATGAGCCAGACAATGGCGAACATGGCCGGTACGCGGGAAACGGTCATCCAGTTGGCCACGGTAAAACGCATGGCGGGCAGTCGAGACATCCGGCGTCCGGTTGGCAATCCCTTGATTGACCGATGGGACGATTTTGCGCCCAAGTGCAGGCTTAAAACTGACTCGCCATCCCCCTCGACTCTGCAATCCTGCCCCCGCTCCCGACCATGAAACAATGCATCTACCCCGGTACGTTTGACCCCTTCACCAATGGTCATTTGGATGTGCTGCAGCGCGCGGCCAAGCTTTTTAGCCATGTCCGGGTCGCCATCGCCATTGATTCCACCAAGGCCCCCCTCTTCTCTCCGGAACGAAGGGTCGAGCTCATTCAGGCCAACCTGCGGGGCCTGCCCAACGTCGATGTGGTGAGCTTCGAGGGCCTGCTCGTTAAATTTGCCCGCAAGCAAAAGGCCCACGCGATCATCCGGGGCCTGCGGGCCTTGTCCGATTTTGAGTTCGAGTTCAACATGGCCCTGATGAACCGGCATCTCGACCCGAAGGTGGAGACCATCTTCGTCATGCCCAACGAATCCTACAGCTACACCAGTTCCAGCCTGGTGAAGCAAATCGCCAAGCTGGGCGGGGACGTCTCGAAGTTTGTCCCGGCCAATGTCGCCCAAGCCCTGCGGGAAGTCTACACGGGCCAGTAGGGCCGCGCCCCCGGCCCGCCCTCACTTCACCCCGGCGGCGTGCAGGGTTTCGGCGTAGAACTTGGCCGCATCGGCCTTCAGTTTCGCCAGTTCGGCCGGCACCATGTACATCATGTGGCCACCTTCATAGAAGGTAAGGCTGATATTGTTGCGCACCGCTGGATCCAGGCCCATCTGGCGCACCGTGTAGTCGGTGGCAAAAAACGGGGTGGCCAGGTCGAAATAGCCGTTGGCAATCCAGACCTTCAGGCTGGTGTTGCGGCTCATGGCCCGGTGCAGGAGCTCCGATGTGTTCAGATACTCGTTCTGCACGTTGCTGTAATTCCACGGCCGCACGTCTCCGCTGAGGGCGTTATACGGCAGGTCGTTTTCATACCTGAGCTCACGCCGCACATAATCGTTGAAGCAGGCGGTGTAGGCCCCGTAGACCGCCTCGTAGCTCGGGTCAAAGTCCGGCTGCGCCGTGCCCGGGGCATAGCGGATGCCGGTCAGGCGCGAATCGTAGCGCCCCACCGAGCGGTTCTGCTCCGCGAGCAGTTCGCGGGTGAAGGTGAAGATATCAATGCGCAGGTTGCGCTGCGCGATCATGGCCTCCGGCAGGCCGATGAGGGTTGCCATTTCCTTCGCCAGCGCCGCCTTGTCCTTGGCCGGCAAGGCATCGCCCAGCATGAGGGCCGGGGCATATTTTTCCTGCACGAATTTTTCCGCCGCCTTGACCGTGGTGCGAAGATCGCCCGCGGCCAGCGCGCCGCCGAGTTTCCTGTGGTACCAGGCGCCGGCGGCATAGGTGGGCAAGAACAGCTGGTACGGCAGATCGTTGCCCTGGGTGAAACGGGCCGTCTGGAAATTCATGATCGAGGAAATCAGCGTGATGCCGTTCAGGTAGAGGCCGTAGCGGTCCTGCAGATAGTCGGAGAGGCCCGAGGCCCGGGTGGTCCCGTAGCTTTCCCCGACCAGAAACTTGGGTGAGCTCCAGCGCTGGTAGCGCGTCGTATAGAGGCGGATGAAATCTCCGACCGAGGCAATGTCCTCGGTGAAACCATGGAATTGCTTGGGATCCTCGTCCTTGGCCGCCCGGCTGTAGCCGGTGGAAACCGGGTCGATGAACACCAGATCCGTGGCGTCGAGCCAGGACAGTTCGTTGTCGATCATCTTGTACGGCGGCGGCAGCGACTCGCCCTTCTCGGTCATGGCGACCCGCTTTGGTCCGATGGCGCCCATATGCAGCCAGATCGACGCCGAGCCGGGCCCGCCATTGAAAGAATACGTCACGGGACGGGTCGCGGGATCAACCTTGTCGGTGTCGGTGCCGAGCTTGGTGTACGCGACAAAGAAGATGTTGGCCTTCGCCTTCTCGTTCTTGGCGTCCTTCATCAGCATGTAGCCGGTGGTGGCGCGATATTTGATGAGCTTGCCGCCGATCGTGGCCTCGTGCTCGGTGACGGCCAGCACGGGCTCTTTCTCCGGTGCAGCCGCGACTGTCTCCTTCTCCGCCCCTTTATCCTTCTTCTTCGGCTCCTCTTGCGCGGGCAGCAAGCCCGTCGCGGCAATGAAGGAGAACACCAGCCAGAACAAACGAACTATTTTCATAAACAGATGGGGTTGGGCGGAAAGATGACGGAGGGAACTGCGGGGTCTAATCCGTTGCAAATCTAATCCTGCCGGTGAAACTTGCGCCCTCTCCCCAGCGTATTACAGTGTCTATCTGCTCGTCGGTCCCTTTATTGTCCTCCCCTTCCCCCCGATCATGGCGTCATCTGGAAAATCATCCTTCCCCCTCCTGCTCAGCCTGGCCGCGCTCGCGCTGGCCGGTGGCTGCTACTACCTGTATCAGCGCGCCCGCGCGCCGGAACCGGCTCCGACGTTCAACACCGCCACCATCGCGCGCGGCACCATTCGCCAGGTGGTCACGGCCACCGGCCAGCTCGACCCGCTGCTGAATATTGACGTTGGCAGCCAGATCTCCGGGCTGGTTCAAAAACTCTACGTGGACTTCAACTCCGTCGTCACGAAAGGCCAGAAGCTGGCGGAAATCGACCCCTCCACCTACCAGCAGCGTCTGCGTCAGGCCGAGGCCAACCTCGCTTCCACGGAAGCCGGCAACCACCTCCAGCGCCTCAACACCGACCGGGCCCGGGAGCTGCGTGACAAACAACTCATTTCCCAGCAGGATTACGACCAGGCGCAAGCCCTGCTGCAGCAATCCGGCGCGCAGTTGCTGACCAGCAAGGCCACGGTGGAAAACGCCCGCGTCGACCTGGAACGCTGCACGATCAGCTCGCCCATCGACGGCATTGTGATCGCCAAGCAAACCGAGGAGGGCAAGACCGTCGCCGCCAGCCTGAATGCGCCGGTCCTGTTCACCATCGCCAATGACCTGGCGAAAATGCAGATCAGCGCCGCCGTGGCCGAGGCCGATATCGGCACCGTGGAGCAGAATCAGCCTGTCACTTTCACCGTCGACGCCTTCCCCAATCGTTCCTTCTCCGGCCAGGTGGTCCAAGTGCGCAACTCCCCGAAGACCTCCAGCAACGTCGTCACCTATGAGACGATCATCAATGTCGACAACAAGGACCTGAAACTGCGCCCAGGCATGACCGCCAATGTCTCCATCATCGTGGCCAGCCGGGAAAACATTGTGCGAGCCCCCAATGCCGCCTTGCGGATGCGCTTGCCCGATACCATCGCGGTCAAGGGCGGCGGCGGACCGGTCCCCGGCGCCACCGCGCCGACGGTAGTGGCGGCAACTCCGGCGGCGCATGCGGATGTCACCACCGGTTCGAGCGGTGGCGAGCGCCGCTCCCGGGATGGCGGTGGCGGCCGGCGGGGCGGCGGCTTCTTGCCCGAGGACGCCACCCCGGAGCAGCGCCAAAAAGCGCGCGAGATCATCGCCGAACTCGGCATCGACTTTCGCACCGCCCCACCCTCGGCCGAACAACGCGAGCAAATCCGCAAATTGCTCGTTGAGCGCGGGGTCATCGTGGAAAGCACCAGCGGCGCGCCCGTCGTGACGACCCGCACGGTCTACCGCCTGCCCGGCGGCAAGCCAGCCGCCACGCCGGAAGCCGTGACGGTCAAGGTCGGCATCACGGACGGCAGTTTTTCTGAAATCACCGACGGTCTGGCCGAGGGCGACGTGCTGATCACGGGCCTGAGCGTGAGTTCCCCCGGCAGTGCCCCGACGCAACCGGCGAGCAATCCTTTCGGTGGCGGTCGCCGGTTCTGATCCCGACATGGCTCACGTCGTCCAATTGGAGGAGATCCACAAGGTCTACGACTCCGGAGAGGTGCCGGTGCATGCCGTGCGGGGCGTTTCCCTCACCATCGCCGGCGGAGAGTTTGTCGCCATCATGGGAGCAAGCGGTTCCGGCAAATCCACCCTGATGAACCTGCTCGGCTGCCTCGACCGCCCCACCCGCGGACGTTATTTGCTGGGAGGAACGGATGTCTCCGGCCTGGATCGCAACCAGCTGGCCGATCTCCGCAATCAAAAGCTGGGCTTCGTCTTTCAGGGTTTCAATTTGCTTTCCCGCACCACGGCGCTCGAAAATGTGGAACTGCCGATGCTCTACGGCCAGCGGCATTACTCCTCGCGCGAGATTCGGGAGCACGCCCTCCGCAGTCTCGACATCGTCGGCCTATCAGCCCGGGCGGATCATTTCCCCAGCCAGCTGTCGGGGGGCCAGCAGCAGCGCGTCGCCATCGCCCGGGCCCTGATCAATGAGCCGCAGATCCTTCTCGCCGACGAGCCCACGGGCAACCTCGATTCGAAAACCTCGGTGGAGATCATGGGGGTATTCCAAAAGCTCAACGACCAGGGTATCACCATCGTCATGGTGACCCATGAACTCGACATTGCCCGCTATTGCCGGCGCAGCCTCATCATGCGCGACGGCCGGCTGGTCAGCGACACCCCCGTCCCCAACCGTCTCATCGCCACGGTCGAGATGCAGCGCATTCTGGCCGCCGAGACCGAGGCCAAGCTCATCTCCTGATACCACCCCGATGCGCTTCATGAATGTCATCAAGGTCGCCCTGCGGGCCCTGCGCCGCAGCGCCATGCGCTCGGTGCTCACCGCCCTCGGCATCATCATCGGGGTGGCGGCGGTGATTGCGATGGTGAGCATCGGCAACGGGGCCAAGTCCCAGGTGGAGTCCTCCATCGCCAGCCTCGGCCAGAATATCATCTCGGTTTTCCCCGGCAGTGCCAATTCCGGCGGCATGCGCGGCGGATGGGGCTCCGCCAGCAGCCTGACCGTCGACGAGGCCCTGACCATCCGCAATGAGATCAGTGGAGTGGCGGCCGTCAGCCCCGAGATGCGCGACCGTCAGCAAATATTGGCCAACGGTCTGAACTGGAATACCTCGATTTCCGGGGAGGATGTCAGCTACCTCGACATCCGCACCTGGAGTATCGCGGATGGAGCGATGTTCACCGAGGGTGACGTTCATGCGGCCGCCAAGGTCTGCGTGATTGGCCAGACCGTGGTGGCCAAGTTGTTTCCCGATACCGATCCCATTGGCCAGTCCCTCCGCATCCGCAACCTGCCTTTCAAGATTGTCGGGGTGCTCACCGCCAAGGGCTTCAACTACTTTGGCTCCGACCAGGACGATATCGTGATCGTCCCCTACACCAGCCACATCAAGCGCATTGCCCGCCGGCCCAACCTGAACTCCATCATCATCCAGGCCCAGACCCCGGAGCAGATGGCGCGCATCCAACAGGACGTCAGCGATCTTTTGCAGCAGCGGCGCAATGGCCGTGATCCGGACTTTACCGTGCGTAACCAGCAGGAACTCGCGGAAGCGGCCACGGCCACCACCAGGACGATGACCGTCCTGCTCGGCGCCATTGCCGGTGTTTCCCTCATTGTCGGCGGCATCGGCATCATGAATATCATGCTGGTCTCGGTCACGGAACGCACCCGCGAAATCGGCATTCGTCTCGCCGTGGGTGCGCACGGCCGGGATGTCCTGACCCAGTTCCTCATTGAGGCGATCATTCTCAGCTCCATGGGCGGAACGCTCGGCGTCCTGCTCGGCATTGGATCCTCCCAGCTGATTTCGCGCCTGAACGGCTGGCCCGTTCTTATCTCCACTTCCGCGATTGTCGGGGCCGTCGCCTTCAGCGCGGCCATTGGCGTATTCTTTGGCTTCTACCCGGCCCGCAAGGCCGCCCAGTTGGATCCGATCGAGGCCCTGCGCTACGAGTGACCAGTTGTCCGCGGCGTGCGACCTCAGGATCCGAGCAGGTGAGCCTCGTCAGGATCTGAGGCTCCCCTGATTCGTCCCATTCGCGGGAACGGCCGTTCCCGATGCCGAGTGATATAGGACACGGGAGCAGAGGGCTAATTTTTCAGTGAAATCCATATCTCCTTTTATTATTGATAGTTAAAAGCGGATGATCGGCTTTGGCACGGGGGCAGCAATAGGCGGGAAAATCATGAAAATCACCAAGCGTTCCCTTCAGCTGAGTCTCGCTGCTTTGGTTGCTGGGGCTCTGCTCTTCCCTCTTGCCAATACTGCGTTCATCGCCGCCTGGCCGGTCGAAATCATCCTCAGCACTGTTTTTTCACTCGGTCTGCTTGGCTTGGCCATGGCGGATTATTCCCGCCAGAGCAGGCTACTCATCAAGCCGGCCCCAGTTCTGCGGCCGGGGTTGGTCATCCCCTCGACGCAACTCCCCCATTCCGCCGATCTGGCTGCCAGCACCCCAGACCGGCTCGCCGCCTGAGATTCCTCCCAACCTGCGCCAGAATACTCCGCAATCGCGGCGCACCGGTTCCACTGACCAGCACGCGTTGCTGTCCCCTTGACACCGAACAACGGTCATTCGTCACTTCCTCCCATGTCAGCCCCCGCCACTGTGCCCCATCGTATTCTCGTCGCCGACGACCAGCCGGATGTTCTCGAAGCCCTGAGATTGCTCCTGAAGGCCGAGGGGTTTCAGATCGAAACAGCCAAGTCACCCGCCGCCGTCCTCAAGGCCGTCGAGGCGCGGGATTTCTCTCTCGCCATTATCGATCTCAACTATGCCCGTGACACCACCTCGGGGCAGGAAGGCCTGGACTTGCTGGCCAAGCTGCAGACCGCCGACGTCACCCTGCCGGTGGTTGTCATGACGGCCTGGGCCAGTGTCGAGATCGCCGTCGAAGCGATGCGCCGCGGGGCGAAGGACTTCATTACCAAGCCGTGGGACAACCCCCGCTTGCTCAGCATCGTCAAGACGCAAATCGAACTCGCCGGAGCTGTCCGGGCCTATCGGCGCCTGGAGCAGGAAAACCAGATCCTCCGGGGCAAAGGCGGCCCCAACCTGATCGCCCAGTCGGCGGCCATGCGGCCCGTGCTGGAGATAATTTCCCGCGTGGGTCCGTCCGACGCAAATGTACTGATCACCGGCGAGAACGGCACCGGCAAAGGCGTTGTCGCCCATGCGCTGCACGCGGTCTCGGTTCGCGCCGGCAAGGCGTTTATCTCCGTCAACATGGGCGGCCTGCCCGAGGGAGTTTTCGAAAGTGAACTCTTCGGCCATGTCCGGGGTGCCTTCACCGACGCCAAGGCCGATCGCGCCGGCCGGTTTGAATTGGCGGACGGCGGCACGCTTTTCATGGACGAGATCGGCAACATTCCCATGAGCCAGCAGGCAAAAATCCTGCGGACACTCGAGACGGGGGAGTTCGACCGCGTCGGCTCCTCGCGCACCTACCGCGCCAATGTCCGCCTGATCTCGGCCACCAATTCCGACCTTCCGACGGAAGTCGCCGCGGGCAAGTTTCGCCAGGATCTCCTCTTCCGGCTCAACACGATTCACATTCACCTGCCGCCCTTGCGGGACCGGCGCGAGGACATCGCGCTCCTGGCCCAGCATTTTCTCAAGCAGCACGTCGCGCGCTACCGCAAGCCGATCACCGGCTTTGACGAAAGCGCGCTGGAAGCCATGCGGGATTATTCCTGGCCGGGCAATGTGCGGGAACTCGACCACTCCGTCGAACGCGGCGTGCTGATGACCCAGGGCAAAGTGGTGCGGGCCCCCGATCTCGGGCTCAACGCCGGCCAGAGCGCGCCCCGCTTGGACGACATGAGCCTGGAGGAGGTGGAATCATTCCTGATCAAGAAGACCCTGGCCCGGTGCGACGGCAACGCCCGCAAGGCCGCCGAGGAACTTGGCCTGAGCCGCAGTGCCTTCTATCGCCGGCTGGAGAGATACAAGCTCTGAGCGTCCCCCCCTCAACCATCCCTCCTCGGGTTGAGATATCCGACCCATGCGGAGCGTGCTTTTACGTCGATTCACGGTTCACTTTCGTACTGTGTGTTCCGTGTTTTCCGTGGTTATGTTCCATGCTTGTGACTCAGTGAAATTCGTGGCGACAACTCCCCCTTCCCGGTTTGGCGGACAGCCAGCCACCCGCTGATGCCCGCCTCCAAACATCGGCCCCCCGCCCACGAACAGCGCATATTCTATTATGCCCTGCTCGCCGGCCTGCCAGCTTTGATCACCGCCGTCGTGCTGCTGTGGACCGAAGGTTACGTGCCTTCTCCCAAGGTCCAATGGACGCTGGTCCTCATCATGGTTCTGTCCTGGCTGGGTTTCGCGCTAGCGCTCCGCGAGCGCGTCATGCGACCCCTCCAGACCATGGCCAATCTCCTGACCGCGTTGCGGGAGGGGGATTTCTCCGTGCGCGCCCGGGGCGCCAACCGGGATGAGCCGCTGGGCGACGTGATGATGGAGATAAACATGCTCTCGGGCGTGCTGCAGGAGCAGCGCCTCGGCGCGCTGGAGGCCACCGCATTGCTCCGCACCGTTATGGAGGAAATCGACGTCGCGATCTTCGCCTTTGACAGCAGTGAAACCCTGCGACTCGTCAATCGTGCCGCGCAGGAGCTCATCGCCCAGCCGGCCGAACGCATCCTGGGCCGCCACGCCGACGAACTGGGTCTGGCTGATTGCCTCGGCGGCGAGTCCACCCGGGTGCTGGCCCGTACATTCCCCGGTGGCACGGGTCGCTGGGGCATGCGGCGGACCAATTTCCGCGAAGGCGGCCTCCCGCATAATCTCATTGTCATTGCCGATCTCAGCCAGCCCCTGCGGGAAGAAGAGCTCAAGGCCTGGCAGCGCCTCGTGCGGGTCATTGGCCACGAACTCAACAATTCGCTCGCCCCGATCAAATCCATCGCCGGCAGCCTGACGACGATGCTGCATCGGCCGCAACGACCCGCGGACTGGGAGAGCGACATGCTCGGTGGTCTCGAGATCATCGAGGCGCGCGCAGAGGGCCTGAATCGCTTCATGCAATCCTACGCCCGCCTGGCCAAGCTGCCTGCGCCCAACCGGCAAGCGTGTGACATCGGCCCCCTGCTGCGGCGGATCGTTTCCCTTGAGACCCGGACGGATGTGCAAATCGTCGCCGGGCCCGATATGAGCGTACGGCTCGATGCCGCGCAAATCGAGCAGGTGGTCATCAACCTCATGAAGAATGCCGTCGAAGCAGCACCGGAGGCCGGCCAACCCGGGACCCCCACCTGCTGCGTCAGGGTCGGTTGGCGTAAGCTGGCAGACTCGCTGGATATTTTCGTGGAGGACGATGGTCCGGGGATTGCGAATACCCAGAACCTCTTTGTCCCATTCTTTACGACAAAACCCAGCGGCTCTGGCATCGGCCTCGTGCTTTGCCGGCAGATCGCCGAAAATCACGGCGGCACGCTCACCTTGGAGAACCGCACCGACTCAACCGGTTGCATCGCGCGGCTACGTCTGCCAGTTTAGATAAACTAGCCCCCTCTGACAGGACCATCCCAATATCGGGACAGACACATCCCGGCTTCGCTCTACTAGGGACTCGGACACGCGACACCTGATTTGGCTTATGGTTAACTGATAACATCTTGCAGCTATCAACTCGCTTGGCACGAACGTTGCGAATAGCGCGCAACTTCACATCGCATGGACATCGCCCGCCCGAACGTCGCCAAGGAAAAACGCAGAAAACGCATCATCTACGGCATCATCACTGCCGGCGTGTTAATCGGCATCACGGTTTTGCTTTCCCGCCTCAAGCCGGCGGCTCCCACCGTCGAACGCAACCTGGTCTGGATTGATACCGTCAAGCGCGGGCCGATGGTGCGGCAAGTGCGCGGCTTGGGCACCTTGGTCCCGGTTGAAATCCGCTGGATCGCGGCCCGCACGCAGGGCCGGGTGGACAAGATCATACTTCGTCCCGGAGCGATTGTCGAAACCGGCAGCCTGATCCTGGAACTGGCCAATCCTGATGTGGAATCGAACGCCGCGAACGCTGAATCCCAGCTGCGCGCCGCGGAGGCCCAGTACTCAAATTTGCGCGTTCAACTTGAAAGCGGGCTGCTTGCCTCCGAAGCCACCGCCGCCCGGGCGAAGTCCAGCTATGAGACCACCAAGTTGCAGGCGGAGGTGCGCGAAGAACTGTTTCGCGACGGCCTTGTCTCCGAACTGGAACTCAAGCTCGCGAAGGCCACCGCAGCGGAGGCGGCCATCAGCAATGACATTGAGCAAAAGCGCTATGCCTTCGCCAAGGAATCGATCAAGCCCCAGTTGGCCGTTCAGGAAGCCGAGGTCGAGCGCCTCCGCTCACTGGCCAAACTTCGGCTTGATGAACTCGATGCCCTCAAGGTTCGCTCCACCATGCCGGGGGTGCTTTCCGCCCTGCCGGTCGAGGTCGGCGCCCAGGTTCAACCCGGCACCAACCTGGCCCGCGTCGCGGATCCGAGCAAGCTGAAGGCCGAGGTCCGCATCGCGGAGACGCAGGCCAAGGATATCGCCCTCGGGCAAATTTCCCAGATCGACACCCGGAATGGCATCGTCGAAGGCCGGGTCGCCCGCATCGATCCCGCCGTGCAGAACGGCACCGTGCTCGTTGACGTGGCCATCATCAACGAGCTGCCCCGTGGCGCCCGCCCCGACCTGTCGGTTGATGGCACCATCGAATTGGAACGCCTCAATGATGTCGTCTACGTCGGTCGGCCCGCCTTTGGTCAGGAAAAAAGCACCGTCGGCATCTTCAAACTGAACGACGCGGGCGAAGCCATCCGGACCCAGGTCCAGCTCGGCCGTAGTTCGGTGAACACCATCGAGATCGTCGCCGGCTTGGTCCCCGGCGACAAGGTCATCCTCTCCGACATGTCCCAATGGGATGCCAACGACCGTGTCCGCCTGAACTGAGTCCAACCCGGCCCATGTTATTTCGCCCGAAATATGAAACTTCCCCGGTGCGTGCCGTGTGCTCGGTGAGCACCTCCGCCACTCCCATGTTAACACCTGTCATCATTCTCTCCCTCCTCACCCTGCTCGTCGCGACCGAGTCCGCCCCGCAGGAATAATTTCAATCGTGGAACCATCCCTCCGGGTGTTTCCCATCATAACCGCAGCCAGCCCCTCCCTATGACCACCGAAAACCCATCCCTGATCAAACTCGAAGGCGTGACCAAGGTCTTCCTCACCGACGAAGTCGAAACCCACGCCCTCTCGGGTATTCACATGGACATCCGCAAGGGCGAGTTTGTCTCGATTGCCGGCCCCTCTGGCTGCGGCAAATCCACCCTGCTATCCATCCTCGGACTGCTGGATACGCCGACCGACGGCAGCTACATCCTGAACGGCCGGCCGGTGCAGGGCCTGACGCTCCCCGAGCGCGCCCGCATCCGCAACCGGGAGATCGGATTCATTTTCCAATCCTTCAATCTGATCGGTGATCTCACTGTCTATGAAAACGTCGAGCTGCCCCTCACCTACCGCGGTCTGCCCGCCGCCGAGCGGAAGACGCGCGTGACGGAGGCGCTCGAGAAGGTCGGCATGGGCCACCGGGCCAAGCACCTGCCCTCGCAGCTCTCCGGCGGTCAACAACAGCGCGTCGCAGTCGCCCGCGCCCTGGCCGGCAGCCCGGCCGTCCTGCTCGCGGATGAGCCCACCGGCAATCTTGATTCCAAGAACGGCGACGCCGTCATGGAATTACTCCATTCCCTGCACCGCTCGGGCTCCACCATCGTGATGGTGACGCACGACTCCCGCTTCGCCCGCAATGCCGACCGCACTGTCCACGTCTTTGATGGCCGCGTCGTTCAGGAGCAGATGGAGTCGGACCCGACCCGCTGAGTCCCTTTCGCGGCCCGTCGCAGCCGCACCGATCGAGAAATTTCTGCTATCACGGGTGACCGGCTGTCTGGCCCAGTCACAACCTCCTGTGCAGAGTATCTCCGTCCCGGCGTCTGAGACCTTTAAGGCTCTCGCCGGCTACACCCATTCCATTGCCTATTCAGCATGCTTGCGCTGGTGACTCTTGTGGCCTGCTGGCTCCCGGGTCGTCGGCCCTCGCGGGTGTGGCCCAGAAACACCTTGAGCGCGGCTTTGGCCTGACATCCGAGTATCAAGAGTCTCCTGCGACTTTCTCGGGGCCCGCGGTGTCATCAGGCGACTGACTCAAATTTACCAACCAAACACACCGGCCCGCCATGAATAATCTCCTCAATGACCTGCGCCAGGCTATCCGCCTGCTGGCCAAATGCCCCGGCTTCTCCGCCATCGCCATCCTGACCCTCGCGGTCGCGATTGGGGTCAACTCCGCCATCTTCTCGATGGTCAATGGCCTGCTCCTGCGGCCGGTTATCCCACAGCAGCCGGAGCAGGTTGTTGGCGTCTTCACGGCCAAGAAGGACGCGGGGCGCGATTACCGCCAGTTTTCCTACGCGGAATTCGCCACACTGAAAGAGACCAATGAAGTCTTCCAGGATGTCGCCGCCCTGAACTTCGCCCTCGCCGGCGTTGGTCGGGACGAGTCCATGCGCCGCTGCTTCATCTTCATGGTCTCGGACAACTTCTTCTCCCTGATGGGCGCGAAACCAGCCGCCGGCCGCTTCTTCACCGCCGAGGAGACCCGCCCGAACGCCAACCTGCGCGTTATTGTTGCCAGCTACACGCTTTGGCAGCGCCACGGCGGCCGGGCGGATTTCGTCGGGAGCACACTATTCGTCAACAACCTGCCCCACACTGTCGTCGGCGTCTCCCCGGAAGGATTCAGCGGCATCAGTGCGCTGCTCGCGCCGGAAATTTGGCTGCCGCTGGGACTTTTCTCCGATCTCGCCGCACCGTTCGGGGAGACCCGAGAGGTCACCGATCTCGCCAGCCCGAAAAACTACGCCCTCAACATCATGGGCCGGCTTCAGCCCGGCATGAGCATCGAAGCCGCGCAAGCCCGCATGCCCGTGCTCGCCGAGCGCCTCACCGCCATCCAGCCGCCCGACGCAGCCAGCGCCCGCGAACTGCTGGTGCACAAGCCCTCGCGCTTCAGCATCAGCACGTCCCCGGAGAATGACGGCCCGCTCGGCCTCATCAGCACGCTCATGCTCAGCATGGCGGGGATTGTCCTGCTGATTGCCTGCCTGAACCTCGCCAACATGCTCCTCGCCCGCGGCACTGCCCGGGCCCGCGAAATGGCCGTCCGCCTCGCCATCGGCGCGACGCGCGGCCAGATCGTCCGCCAACTGCTCACCGAGGGCCTGGTGCTGGCTGTCGCCGGCGGCATCCTTGGCATCCTGCTCAGCTACTGGGGCAACACCGTCATGCAAAATTCGTTCGAGACCCTGCTGGGCTCGATGAATTTCTCCCTCAACGCGCACCTGCAGCCCGACCTCAAGGTCATCGGCGTCACCTTCCTGTTCTGCCTGCTCTCCACCCTGATGTTCAGCCTCGGACCGGCCCTCCGGGCCAGCAAGGCCGATCTGGTTCACGATCTGAAGGCCCAAGGCGGCGACGCCGCCGTCACGGGACGCTGGAACCGATTCTTCGCCGGACGCCACCTGCTGGTGATGGCGCAGATGACACTCTCACTCGTCCTCATCTTCGCTGCCGGCCTGTTTATGCGCGGCGCCTTGCACGCCGGCGGCATCGACACCGGGTTCAAGACCGACGGCGTCATCGTCACCGAGATGGACTTCTCCCTGGCCAGCACCAAGCAGCCCGAGGCCCTGCGCCGGATGTTTGCCGCGCTGGAACGGGTTCGCAGCCAACCGGGGGTGCAGGCCGCGGGCTTCGTCACTCTCATGCCCTATGGCAACATCACCAACACGGCCCGGATCATGCCCGCCAATGCCGCTCCGGTGGACACCACTGACCCCAAGGCTCCCAAGCCCGGCGTGAACGGCATCTATGCGTCGTCCACCCCTGGATTCTTCGACAGCATTGGCGTGCGTCTCCTCCGCGGGCGTGATTTCACGGAAAGTGAATCCCGGGAGAAAGGTCCCACCCGCGTCTGCATCATCGACGAAAACATGGCGGAGAAACTCTTCCCCAAGCAAAATGCGCTCGGCCAGCGCGTCCGCTACACGCAGCCCCCGACCGATGGTTCGCCCAACGAGATGGAAATCGTCGGCATCGTCAACCGGCACCGCCATGATCTGGATGACGACGGCGGCCCTCGCCCGCACGTTTATGTGCCGCTCGGGCAAAACTACAGCGCCCAGATTTTTCTCAGTGCGCGCTATTCGACCCAGAATCAAGCAGCCTTGCTCCAAACGATCGGCACCCTGCGCAAGGAACTCCGCCAGCTTGATCCCGACCTGCCCGTACTTCAGATGATCCCCTTTCAGCTGCTGATGGAAAAAAATGTGAGCCTCTGGCTGGTGCGACTGGGTGCCATCCTCTTTGGCATCTTCGGCACCATCGCCCTGCTCCTGGCGATCGTGGGTGTCTACGGCGTGAAGTCCTACGCCGTCGAGCGCCGCACCCGGGAGATTGGTATCCGTATGGCCCTCGGCGCGGATCGCGACAGCGTTTTTTCGCTCATCATGAAGCAGGGCGCCCTGCAAATCGCCTTCTCGGTTGGCCTCGGCCTCGTGCTCGCACTGCTCGCGGGTCAAGCCCTTGCCAGCATGCTCGTCGGCGTCAGCCCGGCTGATCCGATCGCGCTCGGCCTCGCCGTAGGGGTGCTTGGCCTCACGACGCTCTTCGCCTGCTTCCTGCCGGCCCGGCGCGCGACCAAGGTCAGCCCGACGACGGCCCTGCGGACGGAATGATTGGTCGGGAATAGGCCGGAACCATCTGCGCCCGATCATAAAGACAGACCCCGCTCAGTCTTGGCGCTGAAGAAGGCGCCGGGCCAGCTCAACCTCAAATGCCGGCAGATTCTTCCAGCGCAGCGCCACCCGGGCTTGGAATGGGCCCCGGGAGGCGCGGCGCGTGAAGCCATCATCGGTAACCGCGAACGGCACGGTCTCGGTGGTGACGAGATCCTCGGCGTAAGCCAGGTATACCGCCACGCAGTCGAAGAGCGTCGTCGAGCGGGTCGCAAAGAAATCGCACTTCATCCAGTTTACCCGGGGGGCAAAGATGCAGTAATTTTCAATGACCGCCCGGAGCACGGGGTCGTCGGTGGCCGACCAGATCGCACGATACTTCGGACCGGTCAGCTCCACGACCCCGCAGGTATCGAGCGGGGTCAGCAGAATGTCACGCCACGGTGCCCCCAGCACGGTGCGCAACGCCGCCGGGTCGACCTTCACGTTCGCCTCGGCGACCGGGACCGGTGCATCGCCATAGCCCTTGTCAAAGCTCCCGAACATGCCGACAAAGCGGCAGCGTGGGGCGATATCGGGGGCCAGCTTGACGGCGCGGGCCAGGCTGGGCACAGCGCCAACCGCGATTACGGTGACGGGCCCGGGGGAACTCCGGATTAGTTCGATCATCGCGGCAACCCCATCGGCGTGAATTTTTCCGGCGTAGTCCTTCAGCACATAGCCTGCGACCCACGGCGCCTGGTTTTTCACCTCCTCCCCCATGGGCTCCTGATCGCCAATCCCGACCGGCACGTCACTACGGCCCGCCACCGCGAGAAACTTCGCCGCCACGGCGGCCCGATAGCGGGTGTCGCCACTATCGGTGAGGACGAATTTCAAGTCCAACTCGGGCGAGCGCAAGAGCATCGCCAGCGCCCACGTGTCGTCGATGTCCGTGCCAATATCAGTGACAAAGATGACGGGAATGCGCGGTGCCGTTGCCGCAGAAGTGGCGCAGGCGGCCAGGCTGAGCCCACAACCCAACAAGAGGAATCGCAGTATATTCATAGGCGGGGGAATGTACTCTTTACCGGATCACTGGCTCCATAGCATTCTGCAATCGGTCCCCGCGGCAGCGCGAGATCAATTCATGCGGGCCGGGGAGTTAGAGCCGGACTGCATCGGCTATTGCCACCATACGTCTCGCCTGATTCGAAAGCAGCGGTTCGCGAGCCGGACCTGACCTCGGGCCGGCGCTGCGCCTGCTTTTCCCCATGAAAAAAATCAACGTCCGTGATCTCAAAGAAGAGTCCTGGTCATCGCCGAAAGGAAAGTTTGGCGGCTTCAGCAAGGAACTTTCCGTGGCGCTGGGTCGCGAGCCGCTCTCCACCGACCTCCTGCGGCGACATCCCTTTGACGTCGAGCTGCTCCGTCTGGCGCCCGGCCAGACTCCATATCCCTATCACTCCCACAGTGCGCAGTGGGAATTTTATCACATTCTATCGGGCCGCGGGGCGGTGCGCGACCCGGCTGGCCTTACGGCCATCGAAGCGGGCGATGCCTTTCTTTTCCGGCCCGATGAGCCGCATGCCTTCCACAACAATGGCAGCGAGGATCTGGTCATCATGGTTATCGCGGACAACCCGGTCGGTGAGTCCTGCCATTATCCCGATAGCAGCAAGCATCTCGTCCGCTCACCGGCTCGGCGCCTGCTGCGCTCCGAGTCGCTGGAATATTACGACGGCGAGGAGTGATCCAACCCTGCAGACCCTTCCACCCAAAGCATCCTTGGCGTGCCAGCCCTTCGGTGGGCCAAGAGTCGATGCCTGGTCGCAGCTGCTGCCCCTAGAATCCTTCCCAAATACGGGACAGGAAAATTTCGCTTTCAGAGATATGCTGCGAAATGATCTCACGGCAAAATTTTGTTATTTGTTGTTTATTATTGGTTAGCATCAAATAGCGACCTTGGCATCGCATGTGCAATGATCCGCGCACCACGATGCTAGGCACGGAATACAATTGGCTGATTGAATCGAGGGTTGCGACCAACGGCACCACCAAAGTCCGCCTGAAAGGGAGCATTTTGTTCACACTGGCCATCGCCGTATTTTGCTTTCTTTGCGTCGCATTGCAGGCCGCACCTGCCAATGACGCAACCGGGGCCACGCGTGATGAATCAGCCTGGGCACTCACTGGAATGGATGGCATTATTGAGAGCCTCGCCCTGCACCCGGTCACGCAGGAGGCGTTCTTCGGCGATGTCCACAATCGCTGCATTTGGTATCGCGATACCAGCGGGACCACTGCGGTCATGCGCAAATTCTCGGCCGACTCGGACGGACTGCTCGGCGTGTTTGCCCTGAAATTTTCGGCGGACGGGAAGACCCTCTGGGCCAGTTCCTCGGCCGTGCCGGAAATGAAAGGCTATGCTGCCGCCGATCAGGACCGCGGTTTCCTGGCCTCCTATGACTTAAGCACGCGCCAACTGCGGGCCACCTACGACCTGCCCCGCGATGCGCACCGCCATGTGCTGGGTGATTTCGCCCTGGCGCCTGACGGTTCCATCTATGTGAGTGATTCGACCGCGCCTATCATCTGGCGGCTCCCTCCCGAAGGGAAGCAGCTGGAGAAATGGCTCGAGTTCCCCGCATTCAAATCCCTCCAGGGACTGGCGCTCATGAACGACGGCCAGTCGCTCTACGTCACGGATTATGCCCAGGGCATCTGGAAAATTCCCCTACCCACGCGCGATGCCGTCCTGCTTCCCGCTCCGGGCAACTCCAATCTCCGCGGGCTCGACGGCCTCTATGCGGCTCCAGGAGGCGGCTTGGTGGCGGTGCAAAACGGCACCAAGACCCAGCGCATCCTCCGCATCTTCCTCGACGACACCGGCGGGCCTCTGCGGGTGAGCGAACTGCTGTCCGGGCACCCCGCCATGACCGACCTCGGCCTCGGGCAGGTCAGCCACGGCCGGCTGCACTTCATCGCCAATTCCGGCTGGGAACTCTACCCCACCCCAGCTTCAACCCCCGCGGCCCGTGACGTCATTGTCCTGAGCACCTCAGTCCGCTGACCGTTCATTTAGCTTCCCCTACCCATGATCATTGAAACCTTCCTCCAAGACCTTCGCATCGGTCTCCGTGTCCTGATCAAGGAAAAGACCTTCTCGGCACTCGCCGTTTTTGTCCTGGCCATCGGCATCTGCGCTGTTGCCACCCAGTTCGCCATCGTCAACGGCGTGCTGCTGCGCGGCTTCTCGTTCCGCAACGCCGACCGGCTGGTGGATGTCCAGATGGCGGACCCGGTCAACTTCAAGCCGGACAACTTCAACTCGCGCATGACGACCGCCGACTTCGCTGACCTGCGCGACCAGCAAAAGTCATTCGAAAATTTTGTCGGCTACCTCAACGGCTCCACCGTCAACCTTACCTACAATGGGCAGCCCAAGCGGCTGCAAGGCGGCTACGTCACCCATGACTTCTTCCGTGCCCTGGGTGTAGCCCCCGTGCTCGGCCGGGATTTTCTGCCGGCAGAGGACCAGCCGGCGGTGGACAAGGCGGTGTTGCTCAGCGATGCGCTTTGGCGCAGCGATTTTGGCGGCGACCCGGGTGTCATCGGCCGGGCCGTGCGCGTCAACGGCCGGACCGGCACCATCATCGGGGTCATGCCGCCAAAATTCAGCTTCCCGTCCAACGAGCAGCTCTGGATCCCCGTCAATGCGGAATTCCCGGTCAGGGAGCGCAATGACCGGGGCATCAATTTCATCTCCGTGATTGCCCGCCTAAAGCCCGGCGTCTCGCTGGAACAGGCCGCCGCCGAGGTGACCAGCATCGCCACGGGTTTCGCCACGGCCTATCCCGATACCAACAAACAGTTCACCCTGGGCTATGTGCGCCCGCTTATCACGGCCTTCACGGGGGGGCAGCTCGCGGGGCTGCTCTACACCATGCTCGCTTTCTGTGTCGGAGTTCTGCTGATCGCCTGCGTCAACGTCATGAACATGCAGTTCGCTCGGGCGACCCTGCGCACGAAGGAATTGGCCGTGCGCTCCTCCTTGGGCGCCACCCGCATCCGCCTCATCCGCCAGATGCTCACGGAAAGCCTGCTGGTGGCCATGATTGGCGCCGTCGTGGGTGTGGCCCTCGCGTATTGGGCCACTGAATATCTGGATGCGATGGTGCATAATCTGGCCAACCCGATTCCATCGTGGATGAATTTCACCATTGATCGCCCGGTATTGGCTGCCGTGGTGGGCGCGACCATCCTCTCTGCGATCGTCTCCGGCTTCGTTCCCGCGTGGCTCTCCTCCCGGGTCAGCGCCATTGAAGCCTTGAAGGAGTCCGGCCGGGGCAACACCGGGCGGGCCATCGGCGTGATCACGAAGGGCCTGGTGATATTTCAGATTTTGGTCACCTGCATCCTGCTGATCGGCGCGTTGCTGCAATTGCAGTCCATCATCAAGCAGCAGACCCTGGACTATGGCTATGACACCGGCTCCATCCTGGCGGGCCGCATGGGCCTCATGGAGGGGGACTACCCGACATCCGAGAAGCGGCAACTCGCTTATGAGCGCATCCTCCGGGAATTCCGGGCGTCCCCCCAGTTCGAAGCCGTGGCCCTGACCAATCGCTTTCGCATGGTATTTTCGGGGAATGGCCCCATCGAGATCGAGGGGAAGGAATACAAGCAGGACAGTGACCGCACATCATCGGAGTACGAGAACATCACACCGGGCTATCCCGCGGTGCTGGGCCAGAAAATCTTGGAGGGCCGCGAACTCGCGGAAGAGGACAGTGACCAGAAACTGCCGGTCGCGGTGGTGAATGCGACCTTCGCCAAAAAGCATTTCGGCAACGTCAGCGCCCTCAACCGCCGGTTCCGCACCATCCAGCAAAACGGCACGCAACCCGGCCCTTGGCGGGTCGTCGTCGGCGTGGTCAGCGATGTGCGCATGGCCGGCCCGTTTAACAATCAGTCCGATGGCACGGGATTCTATGTGCCCTACTTTGCCTCCGCCTTCGGACCGGTGGCGCCCACTCCCCAGGCGCAACAGTTTGGCACGGTGATTGTCCGGCCGCGCGGCGGTCAGCGGCCCGAGGCGCTCGCTCAGGCCCTGCAGGCCGTGGTCAACAAGGTTGATGCCAACCTGCCGCTCTATTTTGTCTCCACGCCGAAAACCTCCCTCGATGGTTTTCTCGCCCAAAATCGGATCGTGGCGGTGATGTTCACCGTCTTTGGCGGCATCGCGGTGCTGCTTGCCGGGGTCGGCCTGTACGGGGTGATGAGTTTCTCCGTCAACCAGCGGCGGCAGGAATTTGGGGTCCGCATGGCCCTGGGGGCTGATGCGGCGCGCATTCTTCGCATGGTGCTGCAGCAAGGTGCCTGGCAGATCGGGGCCGGGCTCGTGCTCGGTCTGGGGCTGACCCTGCTCGTGGCCACCATCGCCAATGAGGGGATAAGCAACAATCTCTTCCAGACCAGCCCGCGTGATCCCCTCACCTACTTTTCCGTGGGACTGCTGATCGCCCTGGTCTCGCTGCTCGCCACCCTGGTTCCCGCCAAGCGCGCAACCTTGACCGACCCGATGGAGGCATTGCGGGCGGAGTAAGGCCGCTCGTTTTTGTGCAGAATCATTTATCTGATAATATGCCATGATGTCCGACCTCCGCTTCGCGCTCCGCCACCTTCTCAAGGCCCCTGGCTTCACGCTGACCGTCACGCTCGTGCTGGCGCTCGGCATCGGTGCCACCACCGCGATCTTCAGTGTCATCAATGCTGTCCTGATCCATCCGTTCCCTTACCCGGACGGCAACAAGATCCTCTTCGTCGGCTCCAACCGTACCGACCAACCCGACAGCCAGATGCCCGTTGCTTACCTCGACTACCTCGAGTGGAAGCGCCAGAGCCAGACCACCGACCACCTCGCCTATGCCACGGGCACCGCCGCGACGCTGACCGGTGTCCCGGAGCCAACCAGCCTGCGCAACGCCGGCATCTCGGCTGACGCCTGGGCCCTGCTCGGCATGCAGCCCGTGCTCGGTCGGGTGTTCACGGCCGACGAGGATAACGTCGGGGCCAGCCCCGTCGCCGTCCTCAGCCACGCAACCTGGCAGAAGTATTTCAACGGCGACGCCACCGCGCTCGGCCGTACCCTTACGCTCGACGGCAAGGTTTACACGGTCATTGGCGTCATGCCGCCGCGCTTCAAGTTCTGGGCCGGCGACGTCTGGACCCCTGTCGGACTCCAGGCCGACAGCGACACCATGCGCAGCCGGCTGCTGCGGATGGATGCCTGGGTCGTGACCAAGCCGAAGCCGGGCCTGACGATGAAGGACGTCAGCGCCGAGCTCGAGGTCTTCGCCCGCCAGCTCGCCCAGCAGTTTCCCGACACCAACAACAAGGTCGGCGTGATGATGCGCCCGCTCGCCGAGTCGGTCTCCGGTCCGCTGCGCAATCCCCTGCTGGTCCTACTGTCCGCCGTTGCCGCTGTCCTGCTCATCGCCTGCGCCAACGTCGCCAACCTCTTCCTCGCCCGCACCAGCACCCGCCAGCGCGAGTTTGCCGTGCGTGCCGCCCTCGGCGCCAGCCGCGGCCAGCTGATCCGCCAGACCCTTGTCGAGTGCCTGCCGCTCGCCCTGCTCGGCGGCCTGGCCGGCCTCGGTCTCGCCGCCTGGGGCCTGGATGCCCTGCTGGCGCTGCTGCCGGCTGACACGGTGCCCGCGGAGGCGCTCGTCAAGGTGGACGGTCAGGTCATGGCTTTCTCACTCGTCCTCACGCTGGGTACGCTGATCCTGTTCGCCCTGTTTCCCGCTCTCGAGAGCTCGCGCGCCGCTCTGGGCAGCAAGTTGCAGGAGGGTGCCCGCGGCACCGCCAGCCTCGGCACCAGCCGGGTGCGGGCGGGCCTGATTGTGGCCGAGGTGAGCCTTTCCCTCGTGCTGCTCGTCGCCGCCGGCCTGCTCATCCGCAGCCTCGTGCGGATGCAAAACGTCGACGTCGGATTCAACCGCGACAACCTCGTCGTTGTGCCGATCCAGCTGTCGGAGGCCCGCTACGGTGGCAGCGAGCAGGCCACCACTTTCTTCGAGACCGTCGTCGACCGGCTGGAATCCCTGCCCGGGGTCGCCTCGGCCGCCGCCGCGACCTCCGCGCCGTACGCCGGGGTCAACGGGATGCCGCTCGTCGTCGAGGGCAAGACCTACACCGATCTCAACCAGCTCGAGGGCCTGATCTTTTCGCTGGTCACGCGCGACTATTTCTCGGCCCAGGGCCTGCGCCTCGTGCGCGGCCGCAGCTTCACTGACACTGACCGGGCCGGCACCCAGCCGGTCATCATCCTCAACGAGGCCGCAGTGAAAAAGTTCCTTCCCGATGGCGACCCACTCGGCAAACGCGTCATGCTCGGGGCACCCGACAACCTCCTGAAGCCCGGCCTGCTGCCCGCGGGCCTCGACCATTTCCAATGGGCCACCGTCATCGGCGTCGTCCGGAACGCGCGCTATTTCGGCCCGCAAAACGATCCGCCGGCCGCCGCCTATGTCCCGGTGCGGCAGGCCTGGGACTATCCGACCATGCGCCGCGCGATGATCCTCCTGATCCGCACGCACCGCCAACCGCTCGAGGTGGTGCCGGCACTGCGCAGCATAGTAAAGTCGCTCGACGCCACCCTGCCGATCGGCCGGGTCGCCCTCGTACAGACGCTGATCGGTGAGTCCATGCAGTTCAGCAGCTTCATCGCCATTCTTCTGAGTCTGTTCGCCAGCGTCGCGTTCTGCCTCGCCGCCGTGGGCATCTATGGCGTCGTGTCTTGGAATGTTACCCAACGCACGCGTGAGATCGGCATCCGCCAGGCTCTCGGGGCCGGCCGCGGCAGCGTGCTGCGGCTGATCATTGGTCAGTCCATGAAGGTCGTCAGCCTCGGTGTCGGGATCGGTCTGGCGGGGTCGCTCGCCCTCGCCGCCTCGCTGCGGGCCGTCATCTTCGACATCAGCGCCTTTGACCCGTTCACCTTTATCACCATGGGCGTGCTCCTCTGCGGCACGGCGCTGTTCGCCTGCTGGCTCCCCGCCCGCCGCGCCACCAAGGTTGACCCGATGGTCGCGCTGCGCGCCGAGTAGCCTCCCCACCGCATGCTCAACCTGAAATTCGCCTGCCTCATGCCGTCGCTGCGCGCCTCGCAGATTGACCCCTTGGCCGCCCTCCGCACAGAATAGATTTCACCACTTGCGGTTCACCCTCCTATTTCTGATGCGAAAGTTCACTCCTGCCCTCATATTCTTTTCCCTCGCGACGCTCGCTTCCGCCCTCGACCAGACGGCCTACACGGCGGCGGTGGAACTCTATACGCAGCGCAAGCCCCTTGAGGCGCAAAAGGCCTTCGAGGTGCTTGCGGCCACCGCCCCGGATGACGCCAACATCCAGTTTTATCTCGGGCGGCTTGCCCTGCAGCGGGGCGACCAGGAAAATGCCGTGGTCCATCTTGAAAAAGCCGTCGCCCTGTCGCCCCAGGACAGCCGGATGCAGCTGCGGCTCGGCGACGCGTACGGACTCACCGCGCAGAAGGCGGGCTTGTTTTCCAAGATGAGCTGGGCGGGCAAGTGCCGCACGGCCTACGAAAAGGCGGTAGCACTCGATCCGAAAAACATCGATGCCCGCTGGAGCCTGATGGAATACTGCCGCCAAGCGCCCAGCATCGCGGGGGGAGGCAACGACAAGGCCCTCGTCCAGGCCATCGAGATCAAGAAATTGGATCTCGGTCGCGGGCGCATCGCCGTGGCCTCGGTGTATGTGTCCGACAAAAAATACGATCTGGCCTTCAGCGAGTTTGAGGAAGCCCTGAAAGCCGATCCCACCAACTATGCGGCCCTTTTTCAGACCGGACGACTCGCCGCCCTCTCTGGCCAGCGCCTCGACGGCGGCCTGGAAGTCCTGCGCCAGTGCCTTGCCATGACACCACCCGATGGCCAGCCCGGCCATGCCGCGGCCCACTGGCGCATCGGCAACATTCTGGAGAAAATAAATGACAAGCCTGGCGCCCGAGCCGCCTACGAGGCGGCCCTGAAGGTCGATCCCAAATTTCCGCCGGCAATCGAGTCGCTGAAGAAACTTTGAGGTCCGCAGGGTTGCCTCAGAACCAGGGCGCTCATTCCTTCCCGTGTCCGTGCCGCGCTTTCAGGTCGCCCGTCCCCCGGCACTGCCGCTGGTGTTATTTGATGGCGACTGTCGGTTCTGCCGCCGTTGGGCGGAGCGGTGGCGGACTGACTACGCCGGTCGGCTTGAGGTGAGCGCCGCCCAAAGCGAGTGCCGTCGATTCCCAGAGATTCCCCCAGGCGCCTATGCGGCGGCCCTGCAGCTGGTCGAGCCAGACGGGACCGTTTACTCCGGGGCTTGCGCCGCGTTGCGGGCGCGGGCCCATGGCCGCCGGGAGCGCGGCATGCTGCTGCCCATTTATGAATCATGGCCGGGCGCGGCCGCCTTGTTGGAATGGGGTTATCGCATAGTAGCTCGCCATCGGCGGGTTTTTTCTATGCTCATGGGGTGATGACTGAACGCACCTCACCCCGGGATGACTTTCTGGGGCAACTCACCGCCAGCGTGCGCGACGGGAGCATGGTGAAGCTCACGCTCGGCAAGGCGCGCAGCGCCGACGCCAGCCTGCGCAATCTGCTCGTGCGCCCCATCCTCCTGCGCGGCCTGCCCCATTGCTCGTTTGTCTGGCGCCATGAACGCCAGGATATCACCAAGAATTATCCGCTGGAGGAATCGCTGACCCTGCTCGCCCCGCTGATCGGCAGCGATTTCCACAGCGCGCATCTTTTCACACCCAGTCGTCTGGCCCAGTTGGAGTACAACAAGAAAGGCGAGCCGCGCCTGACCTACGGCCCGCCGCAGGCCGAAGCGACCGACCTGGCTCATGACCGGCCAAAGACGCGCGTGCTGACCGAGCAAAGCCAGTCCTGGTTGCACGCCCTGGGCGTCACGACGGCCACCGGCGCAGTCCGCGAGGGCATGGCGGACAAACACCGGCAGATTCACAAATTCGTGGAAATCCTCAGCCACCTGGCCGCCGCCGCCGCCCTGCCGACCCACCGGCCGCTGGAGATCGCTGACATGGGTTGCGGCAAAGGCTACCTGACCTTTGCCACCCACGATTATTTCAACTTGATCGCGGCCCGGCCGGCCAACGTGCAGGGCGTGGAGTTTCGCCCGGAACTGGTGCAGCAGTGCAACGCCATCGCCCTGGCCGGCGGGCGCCCCACGCTCCGCTTCACGCCCGGAACCATCCAGTCCGCGATTTTTCCCACCTTGGACGGGCTGATTGCCCTGCACGCCTGTGACACGGCCACCGACGATGCCTTGGCGAAAGGAGTGCAAGCCGGCGCGGCCCTTCTCGTGGTCGCACCCTGCTGCCAGAAAGAACTCCGCAGCCAGCTGACCGCCGCCCCGGTGCTGGCCCCGGCGCTGCGCCATGGCATTTTCCAGGAGCGGCAGGCGGAATTTGCGACTGATGCGCTGCGGGCACTCCTGCTGGAGTGGGCCGGCTATGACACCAAGGTTTTCGAATTCATCTCCAGCGGGCATACCGCCAAGAACACCATGATCGCCGCCACCAAGCACCAGCGGCCGGCCCGCACCGAGGAGGCGGCGCAGCGCGTCCGGGATTTCGCGGCGTTCTATGGGGTGAAGACGCAAGCCCTGGCCCGTCAACTCTACTTCGATCTGGGCCCATGAATCCTCGCCTCAGACCGCCGCCCAGCCTGCTCGAACACCCATCCGACCTGTCGGGCGCATGAACTGGGAATCACTCGACTGGGAAGTGCTCGATGAATTGCGCCGCAAATTCCTCTCCGGGACGGCGGCCGCGGGTCCCTACTGGCACACGCTCACGGATCTGGAGTGCTACGACTTTACCTACGGTGAGCGCATTGGCTGGAAATGGGACGCGGTGCTGCGTGAACTCCGCCGTCGGCAGTGGACGCCCCCGGTCGCGGCCACCATCCTGGACTGGGGCTGCGGCAGCGGCATCGCTGGCCGGCGCGTCGTGGATTTCTCTGGCGCGACCCGCTGCGACCGCCTCGTGGTCCATGATCATTCGGCGCTCGCCATGGATTATGCCGAGCACCATGGCCGCAAAGCTTTCCCTCACCTCCGCGTCGAACGAGCCACGACCCGTTTCTTGCGCGAGTCCGAGCCCATCGGGCTGCTCGTCATCAGCCATGTGCTCAACGAACTCAACGAGCTGGCCCGGGCCGAACTGGGCGAACTGATGGCCCGCGCCCAAGCCGTCCTCTGGGTGGAACCCGGCACCCATGAAGTCAGCCGCCTGCTCGGGGGTTGGCGCGAAAAATACGTCCCCTCCCGGCGGGTCGTGGCACCGTGCCCGCATCAATCGGCGTGTGGCGTCTTGGCGGCGGGAAATGAGCGGCACTGGTGCCATTTCTTTGCCGAGCCGCCGATGGGCGTGCTGGCCGATTCCGGCTGGGTGCGTTTCGGCCAGCGGGCCGGCATCGATCTGCGCGCCCTGCCCTATAGTTTTTTGGCCCTGGATAGCCGCCCCTTGCCTGTCGGGCCGACGGGGGACCCAACCCGGCCGGCGGAAAACGCCGGTGAATCCCTCGCCCGCATCATCGGCGAACCGCGCCATTACAAGGGTTACGCCAAAGTATTCGCCTGTGCCGCCGACGGCGTCGCTGATCTGACTTTGCAGAAACGTGACTCCCCGCTCGTCTTCAAGGCCCTCAAGCACGCCACGGGGCCGCTGGTCTACCGCTGGACCCGGGAGGGTGACCGGGTCACGAGCGTGACACCGGCCCTGGCGGAATTTCCCGATCCCGGGATACCCTGATATCATTTCCGCTCCGCCCTGCCGCCGCGTGAACTCAGGGGACGCAGTAAGTCGCTGCCATGCAGTGTCGCAACATTCCACGCAGCTGGCACAAAGACTGCAAAACCCCCGCGGCACATCCCGAGCCGCAGAGCGGTCATCCTTCACTTGCCGGCTGGTCGCGACACGCCAAATTACACCCCATGATAAATCTGCGTGGCATTGAAAAAGTCTATCCTCTCAAAGGCGGCGTCTTCTACGCCTTGCGCAACATCAGCCTGACAATCCAGGAGGGCGAGTTCGTCTCCATCATGGGCAATTCAGGGTCCGGCAAATCCACGCTGCTCCACATCCTCGGCCTGCATGACAGCACGTGGAGCGGAGAATATACTCTGGCCGGCGAGCCGGTGCATAAACTCGACAAAGCGAAGCGCTTTGCCCTGCAAAAAAAGCACATTGGTTTTGTTTTCCAAAGCTATCATCTGCTCGACGACCTGACAGTTTATGAAAACCTCGAGATTCCTCTGTCCTATCGCGACATGCCCCGGAAGGAACGCGAGTCCGTGGTCTGCGATGTGCTCGACCGTTTTGGCATTGTAGCGAAGCGGGATCTCTACCCGAGCCAGCTTTCTGGCGGCCAGCAGCAGTTGGTGGGGGTGGCGCGGGCCCTCGTGGCAAATCCGTCGCTCATTTTGGCGGACGAACCCACCGGCAATCTGCACTCCGACCAGGGGCGCGAAATCATGGCCCTGTTCAAAAAGCTCAACGCGGAAGGCACCACCATCGTGCAGGTGACGCACTCGGCGGAAAATGCCACCTATGGTTCCCGTATCATCCGACTCGCCGATGGTCTTTTGGTGAATTGAGCGGCCTTCCCATTATCGGGATTAGCTAATCCCGTCGACGCGTCGAGGCAACCGTCTGGCCGGATGCATCACTGTCGCTATTAATTGGGGATAAATGAGTTGTTGTTATTTTGACCACTGGCACGAGGGTTGCAAAGCGGGCGGAAACATTTTCTTCCATGCCCACCCTTCGGCGCGTTGTCGCCCTGCTTATTTTCCCGCTCGCCGCCCTTTACGCGCCCGCTCAATCCGCCCCGGCCGAGGCGAGTGCGGGCAAGATTTCGCTCGATGAGGCGATCCAGCGAGCCCTGGCCAAGAATTTCTCGATCAAAGTCGACCGGTATGACGCCGCCATCGCCTCGGCGCGAGTGACCGAAGCCTTGGGCAAGTTTGATCCGGTGCTCAGTGGCCGCTACAACTATGGGGAGAGCTGGAATCCCGCGCTACAGGACAGCACCACCGGGGTCCGGCCGGCGCCGAGTTTTTCCCAGTCCGACGACGTCGATATCGGGGTGGGTGGAGTGCTGCCCTGGGGCATGACCTACGAACTCGGCGCCACCAGCACGAACAGCCGCGGTACGTTCAATGCCTATGCCGACAACTACAGCACTTTCGCCGGCATCTCGGGCACCCAGCCTTTGCTGCGCAACTTTGGCTTCGGTTCCACCCTCGCCTCGATTCGCATCGCCCAGGCCAATCGTGGCATCAGCCAGTGGCAGTTCCAGCAATCGGTGATCGACACCATTTCCCAAGTCATCTTCGCCTACCACGACCTTAATTTCGCCTACGCGAACCTGCGCACCGCCACCCGTTCCCGGGATCTTGCGGCGCAACTGCTGGCCGAGAACGAAAAACGTTTCAAGGTCGGGAGTGTCTCGGAATTCGACGTCACCTCGGCCCGCTCCCGCACGGCGAGCCGGGAGGAAGGCATCCTTTTTGCCGCGCGCGGGGTCCAACTCGCCCAGCACGCCCTCCAGCAGCTGATTTCCGACACCCCGAATCCGGCGCTGCTGAGCGAGGCACTGGTGATCGAGGATTCCGGCCCCGCCCCCATCGTGGTGGTGGATGCCGCAGCGGACTTTCAAATCGCCCTGACCAAGCGGCCCGACTACCAGCAGGCCAAGCTGGCGCTTGAGCGCGACCGCGTGAACAGCCGGCTGCAGCGCAATCAGCTGCTGCCCCGGGTGGACCTGGTCGGCAGCTACGGCCACAATGGCTACGATACCGACAAAGGCATCGCTCGCCGCCAGGTGCAGGATGAAGCCTATCGCGCCTACAGTTGGGGCGTCGTGGTCTCAGTCCCGCTCACTTTCACCACGGAGCGCGGCCGTTATCGCGCAGCCCGTCTCCAGCAGCAGCAGGCCGAAACCTCCCTTGCCCAGGTAGAGCAGAATATTGTGGTCCAAGTCGGCAATGCGGCCGGGCAGGTAGAGACCACGCAGAAACGCATTCATGTCACCCGCCGCGCCCGTGAACTCGCGCAATCCACCCTGGACGCCGAGGCGAAACGGTTCCGTGCCGGTCAAAGCAGCACCTTCTTCGTCTCGCAGCAGCAGGAAATCCTGACGGAGGCCGAAATCAGGGAAGCCCTCGCTCAATCCGATTACCACAAGGCTCTCGCCGAATACGACCGCCAGCTGGGCGTGACGCTGGAGAAGCTGAACGTGAAGCTGGAAATGCCCAAATAATACCCATCGCCCTTTAAATTTACACCTTAGAGCGGCAGCTAGGTAGGGCGGGCACTCCGCTGCCCGCCGTCGTGCGGGGCGCGCCCGGCGCGGAGTGGAATCCGCGCCCTACCTTCGGATTCGAGTAAAAGCTTGGGGCGATTGGTATAACCCAGCGCCGCCGATCGGCATGGCATGTCGCTCCGGGTGTGGCCGGAGCATTCGCTACAGCGCGCGAATCTTGATGCCGTGGAAGGTTACGCCCCGGCCGGTCAGCACGATGCGCCCTTCACGCAGCAAGCCGTAGTAGCGGACGGCGTTGTAGCGACTGCCGGCGACCGCGGTCCGCCAATCCGCCGAATCCAGCATGTAGCTCAGCACCCGGTCACCGTTGATCCAGTGCTCCACCTGATTGCCGAAGACCAAAATCTTGGCCCGGTACCAGACATCCGGCTGCAGGGTGATCTGTCGCCAAGGCTGGTTTAACCCGCCGTTGCCGGCCATGATGACGCCGCCCCCGGCGAGTTGCATGACCGGACCCGAATCAGCGGGTTCGGGGGTATCATCCTCCGCGCGAAAACAAACTGCGGCGCTGCCGCCCGCGATCACCTTCCAGTCGAAAACAATCTCAAAATCCTTGAAGACCATGGTGCTGACCAGGGCCTTGCCCTCCTCGCCGAGCAAGTAGGTGTCAGCCACCTGCCAGTTGGCCGGCCGCTGGTTCATCTGATAGCCGCGCCAGTCAGAAAGTGACTGGCCGTCGAAAAGAAACCGCCAACCCTGGGATCGCTCATAGGCGGTCAGCTTGGGCATCTCGGTTGCCCGGGATGAGGCCGCCAACAGCATCCCTATCACGCTGAGAACCACATGCCATGCCTTCATGGTTTCAGCATGTTACTCCTCCCCGGCAGGTCAACCCTTGCCTCCTCTCCGCGGCCACTGACTGTCCCGCGACAGTCGGAGGCGCGGTCGCCCCAGTGAAGTATAATTCCTGGAGCATTACTCTCTTGCCCCCGGCATCCGGTACGGGCCTCTTTGGCCATCAATAACCTGTTGCCGACCTCTTCCTAATGTCCACACCCCCCACCTGTCCTGCCTGCACCCTCGAAGATGTCGTCGGCCATCGCGACCACTGGGAATGCACCACCTGCGGCCATGAATGGGCCAAGGCCGCCGTGCCCGAGGCCGCGCGGATTATCAAGGACGCCAACGGCACGCCACTCACCGAGGGTGATACCGTCGCGCTGATCAAGGACCTGAAACTGGGGGGCGGGTCGCAGGTGCTCAAAGCCGGCACCAAGGCCAAGAACATCCGCCTCCAAGACGGTGACCATG